>OGIU01001512.1_pt1 | contig 10941 bp, 9 predicted proteins | sample 1571791 | NCBI WGS metagenome assembly OGIU01 (sample SAMEA2582104, study PRJEB24529) | metagenome | biome: Human gut stool | place: China | collected 2011
CGAGATTACAAATCACGTGCTCTGGCCAACTGAGCTAAAGAGGCAAGCTAAAAAATGCAACCGTAACGTTCATAGTGTGAGCGAAACGGCTGCAAATTTAGGCATTTATTTTTTACCCGCAAAATTTTAGCGGAAAATTATTTGCTCCGTTGCTTTTCCTTGTACTTAACCAGCTGTTTTTCCAAAGCTTCCAGGCATAAATCCACTGCTTCTTCAAACGTATCACAAACCTTGTTTGCATAAAACTCGCCATTGGGAACCAATACTTTCACTCCGGCTTCTTTATTTTCGGCTGTTTCTGGTTTTACTACCTTTAATGACACCTCTACTTTCTTTATATCGTCGTAAAATTTCTCCAACTTAGCAACTTTCTTTTGAACGAAAGACTGCAATTGCTCTGACGCATCAAAGTGAATCGATTGAATTCTTACTTCCATACTTACCTCCTTTTTACTTTAGGCTCGGGGATGAGCCTGATTATACACTTTTTTAAGCTCTTCAAAAGTAGTATGCGTATAAACTTCCGTTGTCGCCAGACTCTCGTGTCCGAGGAGTTCTTTTATCGAGCCTAAATCAGCACCATTGTTCAGCATAGCCGTTGCAAAGGTGTGCCTCAGCACGTGGGGACTTCTTTTTTTTACAGTCACTACCTTCGAAAGGTTTCGTTTCACAAGGCATGCTACGATACTGCGGTAAAGCCTTTTTCCATTCTTCCGGACAAAAAAAGCATCCGAGCGAACCGGGACAGCTTCATTCCGCACATTGACATATTCTCGCATCGAGCGTCCCAGCTCCTCATCGAAAGGTATAAGACGTTGTTTATTCCGTTTTCCCGTCACTTTAACGAGAGAAGCCGAAAAATCGACATCCTTATCATCCAACCCTATCAATTCTGAAAGTCGCATGCCGGTAGCATAAAACATTTCAATAATCAACCGATCCCGACAGCCTTTAAATCCTTCGCCAAAATCCGTTTCATCCAATAACCGATTCATTTCGTTCTCTTTTAAGAACACAGGCAACGGCTTTTTGTTTTTAGGTCCTTTTATTTTACGCAAAGGATCTATAGTCGTTTCTCCCTGCCTCAAGAGATACTTGTAAAACGTTCGGAGCGAACTTAGCTTACGATTTACAGAAGTTGAGGTATACCCTTTATCCATCAATGAAACAATCCATTCACGAATCAGTTCCGCCTCGACCTCTAACGGATTAAATTTTCCATACTCTTCCTGAGCAAACTCCTGCAGTTGCTTTATATCTTCACCGTACGCAAGAACGGTTTTTTCAGAATAGTTCCGCTCATACTGGAGATAATCAAGAAAAGATTCTATCAACATAATATCGCTACATCTAAAATCGTGCAACGAATGTATGAAAAGAATTCAATAATTCAAAGGAAATTACGAATTATTAATCTTCTACTTGCTGAAGTTGTTGTACGTAAACTGCACGTTCTTTCTTAAGTCTTTTAGTCACAGACGGTTTATCAAATTGTTGTCTGCGTCTCAATTCCTTAACTGTGCCAGTTTTTTCAAACTTTCTTTTGAATTTCTTCAGCGCTTTTTCAATGTTTTCGCCTTCTTTTACAGGTACTACAATCATTTTCTTTTAATTAAATGTTAATGGTTTAAAAATCTCACGATTAAATTGAGCGGCAAAATTACACATACTTTCTTTATTCACAAAACTTTCTGCAAAAAAATTACCCATGATTCCTAATTATCAAACGAATGAGCAAAGGGAAAGATGTTTTTATTGAGCCAATCCGCTAAAATCCGTGAAGCATAGCACATTTTTAAAAGAGAATGTGTAACTTTGAAAGCAGAGAATGGAGAGATTATAAACTCATTTACACGCCTACTTAATTACATTTATAAAAATATGGCTCAGACAATCAATCAACGTATAGATGCTCTACGGGCATTGTTAAAAAGAGAAGGCATAGACGCTTTCATTATCCCCAGTACCGACCCGCACCTAAGCGAGTACGTAGCACCGTACTGGAAATCAAGAGAATGGATATCAGGCTTCACCGGTTCGGCAGGCACGGCGGTGATCACCAGCGACAAGGCGGGACTGTGGACAGATTCCCGCTATTTTCTCCAAGCCGAGCAGCAGCTGGAAGGCAGCGGCATCGACTTATACAAGGAAATGCTGCCCGAAACGCCCAGCATCCTCGATTTCCTGCGGGAGAACCTTACAGCGAATTCAGTTGTAGGTATAGACGGGAAGGTATTTTCCACCACACAAGCCATAGCCCTGCAAGAGGATCTGGCAAAAAACGACATCACCGTAAAGAGCATTGCCGACCCGATGAATGAGATATGGACAGACCGCCCTCCCATGCCCGAAGCACCCGCCTTTATCCACGAGATGAAATACGCCGGGAAAAGCTGTCCGGACAAACTGGCTGCTATCCGCCGGGAGATGAAAAAGAGTGAAGCGGACGTATTATTGGTGTCGGCATTGGACGAGATAGCATGGACACTCAACATACGCGGCAACGATGTGCATTGCAACCCCGTAGTAGTAAGCTACCTGATAATCAACGAACAAGAAACACACTTTTTCATCCAGCCCGAGAAAGTAACGGAAGAGCTTTCAGCCTATCTGGAAGAAGCCGGCGTCACCATCCATGCTTATGGGGACACCGAATCCTTTGTGACAAGAATACCGGACGGCAGCATCATGCTCGACATGGGAAAGACGAATTATGCCGTTTATTCCGCCCTCCCCCCTTCCTGCCGGGTACTTGACGAGCGCTCACCGATAGCCTTGCTGAAAGCGGTCCGCAATGACCGGGAAATAGCCGGCATCCACGCAGCCATGCAACGCGACGGAGTGGCACTGGTGAAGTTCCTGAAATGGCTGGAGGAGGCCGTTCCCGCAGGCAACGAGACAGAAATCAGCGTAGACAAGAAACTGCACGAATTCCGTGCCGCACAGCCACTCTACATGGGAGAAAGCTTCGACACCATTGCCGGGTACAAGGAACATGGAGCCATCGTACACTACGAAGCCACTCCGGCAACGGACGTGCCACTGAAACCCGAGGGATTCCTGCTGCTGGACTCGGGTGCGCAATACCTGGACGGCACTACCGACATCACCCGCACCATCGCACTGGGGAAACTGACCGAAGAAGAGAAGACGGACTACACCCTGATACTGAAAGGACATATCGACCTCGCCATGGCTGTCTTCCCGGAAGGTACGCGAGGAGCGCAACTGGATGTACTGGCCCGCATGCCGATATGGCAATACCACATGAACTTCCTGCATGGTACCGGGCACGGCGTAGGCCATTTCCTCAATGTGCACGAAGGTCCGCAAAGCATCCGCATGAATGAGAATCCGGTAACCCTACGGCCGGGAATGGTCACTTCCAACGAACCGGGCGTTTATAAAGCCGGAAGCCATGGAATACGCACGGAAAACCTGGTGCTGACCGTGAAGGACGGTGAAGGCATGTTCGGAAATTACCTGAAGTTCGAAACCATTACCCTCTGCCCCATCTGCAAGAAAGGTATCATCAAAGAGATGCTGACGGCAGAGGAAACGGCATGGCTGGACAACTATCACCAGCATGTATACGAGGCACTTTCGCCAAGCCTGAACGAAGGAGAACGGGAATGGCTGAAGGAAGCATGCAGTAACCTAACCACTAATCACTAAAAAAATGGCATTAATAAAATCAGTAAGAGGATTCACTCCCGAAATCGGGGAGAATTGTTTTTTGGCGGACAATGCGGTTGTCATTGGCGACGTCAAGACGGGACGGGATTGCAGCATCTGGTTCAGCACCGTGCTGCGGGGTGACGTAAACTCAATCCGCATAGGGAACGGAGTAAACATCCAGGATGGAAGCGTGCTCCACACCTTGTACGAGAAATCGACCATAGAGATAGGAGACCACGTATCCGTGGGGCACAACGTGACCATCCACGGAGCCACTATCAAGAACTATGCTTTGGTAGGGATGGGTTCCACCATCCTTGACCACGCAGTAGTGGGCGAAGGGGCTATTGTCGCCGCTGGTTCCCTGGTATTGAGCAATACGGTCATCGAGCCGGGAAGCATCTGGGGAGGAGTCCCCGCCAAGTTCATCAAGAAAGTAGATCCGGAGCAGGCCAAGGAGCTGAACCAGAAGATTGCACACAACTATCTGATGTATTCCGACTGGTACAAATAAAGGGAGACAAGGCGCCCCAAAAAGGCAGGGCGATAAAGGGATGCCATTCCATCACCTTTACCGCCCTATCGCTTTTATCACTCTTTACTTTTCTAAAAGTTTATCATACTCATTATCTTATCCGTTGCACCGGCGTTGCCGGTCACATAATTGCTTGCATTCATGCCTGATTCGCGCAAAAAGACTTCATCTGTCAGCATACGGTCGAGCAAAGTTTTCAGTTCCTCATAATCCTTCACCGAGAAAGCGCCTTTTGCCTCCAGCAACTGGATGGCCTCCTGGAATTTCTGATACTTCGGTCCGAAAATCACCGGAATGCCATAAACTGCAGCCTCAAGAGTATTGTGGATTCCCACTCCGAAACCACCTCCGATATAGGCAATCTCGCCATAGCGGTAGATGGAAGAGAGCAACCCGAAGCAGTCGATAATCAGGCAGTCGGCCTTACGGACATTCTTCTCGTCGGCACGGGTATAGCGCACGTAGGGGCGTTTCAGTTTACGGATAATCTCTACCAGATGGTTTTCGTCGATAACGTGCGGAGCGATAACCAACTTCACCTCTGGATGCTGGTTAAAGTATTCAATAAACAAATCCTCGTCCGGCTGCCAGGAGCTTCCTGCCACGAAAGTCATCGTGTTGTTCTTGAAAAGCTCCACCAAAGGCAGATGTTTGGCCTCCTCACGAATCTGCAGCACACGGTCAAAACGGGTATCCCCCACCACCGTGACACGGCTGATACCTATCTTCGCCAGATAGCGTTTGGAGCGTTCATTCTGCACAAACAAATGGTCGAAGTCGCGCAGCACATGTCTGTACGTACCGCCATACCACTTGAAGAATACTTGTCCGCGGCGGAAAATGGAAGAAATGCTGTACACCGGAATACGGCGCTTGTGCAGTTCGTCCAGATAGTTCTTCCAGAACTCGTACTTGATGAAGAATGCCATGCAGGGATTCACGATATCCAGGAACTTCTTCACATTGCGGGACTTGTCGAAAGGCAAGTAACAGACAACGTCTGCCCCCCTATAATTCTTGCGGACCTCATAGCCCGACGGCGAGAAGAAAGTCAGCAGAATACCGTAATCCGGATATTTGGCACGAATTTTCTCAATCAACGGCCGTCCCTGCTCGAACTCCCCCAAAGAAGCGGCATGGAACCATATATAGCGCACGTCCTTCTCCAACTGCTGCCGGAGAAGTTCATAGACCACCCAGTGTCCCTTCATCATTTTTCGGGGCTTACGGCTAAATGGAGCAGCCAGATGCACCAGAATATCGTAGATGGCTATTGCCAAGTCATATAGCATACTATATGGATTAAGGATGAAGAAGATTTATTCACTTTAAAGCATCAACAGCACGCTGTATACGGGCCAACGTCTCTTCCTTGCCAATCAGCTCGGTAATGTCGAACATGTGCGGGCCTTTACACTCGCCCACCACTGACAAGCGGAAGGCATTCATCACATTTCCCATGTGATAGCCACGCTCAGTAATCCAACCAATCACAATATCTTCGGAAGGCTTGGAGGAGAAATCTCCGATGCCGCGCAACACATCCATCAATTCGGTCATGATGCGGGGAGTATCTTCCGACCAACGCTTCTTCACATCCTTTGCCGCATATTCCGTGGGGGCTACGAAGAAAAAACGGGTCTGGTCCCACAGTTCCTTTACGAAGTTGACGCGTCCCTTCACCAGTGAAACCACTTTCGTAAGGAACTCGTCGCTATAGTTGGAGGCGTCTATGCCGTTGGACTCCAGCACCGGTCTGAAAAGACAAGCTATCTCCGCATCCGGTTTCATCATGATGTACTCATGGTTGAACCAGATACCTTTCTTATAGTCGAATTTGGCACCCGACTTGCTGCAATGGCTCAAATCAAACAATTTCACCAATTCATCCATAGACATCAGTTCCTGGTCATTGCCCGGATTCCAGCCCAGCAGAGCCAGGAAATTAATGACCGCTTCGGGCAGATAGCCTGATTCGCGGTAGCCTGAAGAGACATCTCCCGACTTGGGGTCATGCCACTCCAACGGGAAAACCGGGAAGCCCAGACGGTCGCCGTCACGCTTACTCAATTTGCCGTTACCCTCGGGCTTCAGCAACAAGGGCAAATGCGCAAAGGCAGGCATGGTATCCTCCCACCCAAAGGCACGGTAGAGCAATACATGCAACGGTGCGGAAGGCAACCATTCCTCACCGCGTATCACATGGGACACTTCCATCAAATGGTCGTCCACAATATTGGCCAGATGGTAAGTAGGAAGTTCATCTGCCGATTTATAAAGAACCTTGTCATCAAGAATGGAAGAGTTTATCACTACTTCCCCACGAATCAGGTCGTTCACATGCACATCTTCGTTCGGCTCTATCTTGAAACGCACCACGTACTGCTTACCGGCAGCAATCAGCGCGTCTACCTCTTCTTTAGGAAGGGTCAGTGAATTGCGCATCTGCATGCGGGTAGAAGCATCGTACTGGAAATTCGCAATCTCCGCACGCTTTGCTTCCAGCTCCTCAGGAGTATCGAAAGCGATGTAGGCTTTTCCGGCCTCCAGCAGAATCTGAACATACTTCTTGTATATTTCCCGACGTTCCGACTGACGGTACGGGCCATGGTCTCCACCGAAACTCACGCCCTCGTCAAACGGGATGCCCAACCACTTGAAAGACTCCAGGATATATTCTTCCGCACCCGGTACAAACCGGTTGGAATCAGTATCTTCAATACGAAATATAAAATCTCCTCCATGCTGACGCGCAAAGAGATAATTGTATAAAGCTGTACGCACACCGCCGATGTGCAACGCCCCCGTAGGACTCGGGGCAAAACGGACTCTGACCTTTCTTTCTGTCATAATCTACCTTACTTATGAATATTTTAGACGGCAAAATTAAACCTTTTTTTCCACACTAATGTTTTTTTTTGTACTTTTCGCAAAAATTTCAGCCGATATGAGTTATTTCAATACAAAAAAAGAGTTCTCGCTCAGAGATTTGCTATACAGAGCACTGATATTCATCGGCACTGTGGGGATTATTGTCTATTTTCTGCCACGTGACGGTAAATTCAACTACCAGTTCGACATTGACAAGCCCTGGAAGTACGGACAGCTCATGGCCACCTTCGACTTCCCCATCTATAAGGCCGATGAAGTGGTGAAACGCGAGCAAGACAGTATCCTCGCCGCCTTCCAGCCGTATTTCCAGCTGGACAAAAGCATTGAGAAAAGTGTGCTCGCCAAGTTGAAGGCAGACTATCAGACCCACCTGCGCGGCCTGCTTCCCTCCACCGACTACGTCCGCTTTCTGGAAAGGAAACTCTCTGAAGTATATCGCGCCGGCATCGTTTCTACCGAAGAGCTGAACCAACTGCATAAGGACAGCACAACCGCCATCATGGTCATTAACGACAAACTGGCCAACCAGCAGGACATCAACAAGGTATATTCGGTGAAGGATGCCTATAACTATATACTCACGGCCGATACCGCCCACTACCGCCCGGACATTCTACGGCAATGCTCGCTGAACGAATATCTGTTCCCTAATCTGACCTATGACGAGCAGCGGACCGAAACCGCTAAGAAGGAGATGCTCGACAACTATTCATGGGCCAACGGCATCGTACTGAGCGGACAGAAAATCATCGACCGCGGCGAGATTGTCAGCCAGGAGACATACAACATCCTTGAGAGTCTACGGAAAGAATCCATCAAACGCAGTGAGTCCATCGGGCAAAAACGGTTGATGCTGGCGGGGCAGGTATTGTTTGTCAGTATCTTCATGCTGTGTTTCATGCTCTACCTCGACTTGTTCCGTAAAGATTACTACAAGCGCAAGGGCAGCCTCTCCCTGCTCTTCGCCCTCATCATGTTCTATTGCGTGGTGACGGCCATCATGGTTGCCAACAACATATTCAATGTCTATATCATCCCGTATGCCATGCTGCCGGTCATCATCCGGGTGTTCCTCGACTCACGCACGGCCTTCATCGCACAAGTCACCACCATACTGATATGCTCCATCTGCCTGCGCTATCCGCATGAATTCATTCTTCTGCAACTCTCGGCGGGACTGGTTGCCATCTTCAGTCTGAGGGAACTTTCACAACGGTCGCAACTGTTCCGGACAGCCTTCCTCGTCATATTGACCTACGCTGCCGTCTACTTTGCTTTCGAGCTGATTACAGAAAACGACTTGACAAAAATCAACGGAAGCATGTACACTTATTTCGTCATTAACGGAGTGTTGCTGCTGTTCACCTATCCCCTGCTCTTCCTGGTGGAAAAGACGTTTGGCTTTACCTCCAATGTCACCCTGGTCGAATTGTCCAACATCAACAACAGCCTGCTGCGCCGCATGTCCGAGACAGTTCCCGGCACCTTCCAGCATTCCATGCAGGTTGCCAACCTTGCGGCGGAAGCGGCCAACCGTATCGGAGCCAAAAGCCAGCTGGTACGTACCGGAGCGCTGTATCATGACATCGGCAAGATGGAGAATCCGGTGTTCTTCACCGAGAACCAGTCGGGTGGAGTCAATCCGCACAAGAATCTGGGCTATGAGCAAAGTGCCCAAGTCGTCATCAGCCATGTGACGGACGGGCTGAAGCTGGCCGAGAAGAACAATCTCCCCAAAGTAATCAAGGATTTCATCACCACTCACCATGGCCGTGGGAAAACGAAGTATTTCTATATCTCCTGGAAAAACGAGCACCCCGGTGAAGACCCTAACGAGGAGGCATTCACCTACCCCGGTCCCAACCCGTTCACCAAAGAGCAGGCTATCCTGATGATGGCCGATTCGGTGGAAGCCGCTTCACGCAGTCTGCCCGAATATACGGAAGAGAGCATCAGCAACCTGGTAGACAAGATTATCGATTCGCAAGTGGCAGAAGGCTATTTCAAGGAATGCCCCATCACCTTCAAGGATATTGCCACCGTGAAGAACGTATTCAAGGAGAAGCTGAAGACTATATACCATACCCGCATCAGTTATCCCGAACTTAAAAAATAAGAACTATGGAAGTGACCAGTAAAGAACAGAAAAGAGCCGAACAACTGCTGCAAAGCCAGCACATCGGACTGCACCAAATCAAGAGTTTCAGTTTCATGAAGCGTTACCACCAGGTTCCCCGCAAAAGCAACTTGGCTGCGAAAGACAAATATGGTCCGGGCATACTGACTTTACATCTAAAGGAAGGAAAAGAAAAAGTAATCTATCTGCCTCCTTTCCGTCACCCTTCCTCGGTCATCCGCTACCTGGTCTCCCAAGAAATCCCCTTCGACAACTACGCACCGAGGGAACGGACAGTCGCAGAGGTTCCCACAGAAACATACCAGCGTCCGTCACTCTATATGTTCTGGTTCTTTGTCTTATTCCTGATATTCCTTATATTGGGATATTATTCCATCAGTGGCAGGGGCTTCATCCCGGCTATCATTTCGTTTGCATTAAGTCTTTTTTTCATCAGCATGCTGATGACCCGCTTCTGCTACCTGACGTTGGACAATAACGGCCTCATCATACACAGCGTAGGCAGGACTATCCGCTATCCGTACCAGAACCTAAGAAAAGTAAACTTCGACTTTGCCCGCGAACAGAATTTCACGCACGTCATGGAATTGCTGGACAACGATTACCGCTACCGTCTGTTCTATATCGGAAGGGTTTCGAGGAAGAAACTGAATGAGATTGCCGAACGCCTGCAACAAGCCGGAGTGGATGCCACTTGCAGCCTGAATGATAACAAGCGGTTCTTCCAGGATACGTATATCAGCCACTAAACAGACGTTAGCCAACAAATAAGCTGTCGGATACGGCATCATTCCCGTTTCGCAGATTTCAGAATGATGCCTTTGCACTTGCTCTCAATTTATTTATAATTGCAGGATAAACCTTTTTATAAATAATTTGGAAATGAGCAGAAATGAAATTACCTTACAAGAGATGTTCTCCTCAGTCATCGGGGAACTCCGGGAAGGCGGCAGGTGGGGGACGGCACACATCTACCAGTCAGCGGTGAATGCATTCTCGGCATTCACCAAATGGCAACCGATGCCCATGCGCAAGCTGAGCCCGACCGTACTGAAGAGATTCGAAAACTTCCTCAGACAGAGGAATTGTAGTTGGAATACAGTGTCCACTTATATCAAAGTGATACGTTCGGTTTACAACCGGGCAGTGGACAGAAAGATGGTGCGATATGTACCCAGGCTGTTTGAGCATGTGTATACCGGTACACGGACAGATAGGAAAAAGGCGCTCGAAGCTTCCGACATAGGCTGCTTGGTACGGGAGACAGAGATGAGCCTGCAGGACGGCCAATCTCCCAACACCCGACAGAAAACAAAAATTTTCTTTGTACTGATGTTTATGCTAAGAGGGATTCCTTTTGTGGACCTGGCCTATTTGCATAAGAGGGATTTACAAGGAAACACCTTGTCTTATAGACGCAGGAAGACGGGACGGGCACTGACCGTGTCATTGACGCCGGAAGCTATGCAAATGGTGAGAATGATAGCGAACAAGGACAAGGACTCTCCTTATTTATTCCCCATATTACAAAGTGAGGAAGGCACGGAAGCGGCATACCGGGAATACCAGGCGGCGCTCAGGGCATTCAACCAACGTCTGGCAGTGCTCAGGCAGTGCCTAGGAATGCAGTCGGCACTCAGTAGTTATGCAGCCAGACACACCTGGGCCACAATGGCTTACCATTGCGAGATACACCCCG
>OGIU01001527.1_pt1 | contig 10882 bp, 10 predicted proteins | sample 1571791 | NCBI WGS metagenome assembly OGIU01 (sample SAMEA2582104, study PRJEB24529) | metagenome | biome: Human gut stool | place: China | collected 2011
CAACCATCGGATCCGGTGTGACCATCGGTGCAGAGGCTGTCATCGGCCCCAATGCCATGATCAGCAATAACGTAGAAGGCGGTGAAGAAAAATGGTAAATTCCAATACAAGAACTCTGGGAATCATTTTCCCCAACAGCTATGACTATTTCGTGCCGGAACTGGTTGGCCTTCGTCTGATGGCATCCATCCCGTTCGCGGGACGTTACCGGATCATCGACTTCCTGCTTTCCAGTCTCGCAAACTGCGGGATCAGCAATATTGCCATCGTGGTCCGGGAGAATTATCATTCCCTGATGGACCATCTGGGCTCCGGACGAGCGTGGGATCTTCTCAGAAAAAACGGAGGTCTCAGTATTTTTCCGCCCTATGCGGAGAAAAATATGAAGGTCTACAGCGGACGCGTTGAGGCACTTGAGAGCATCCTTCCGTATCTGAAAAGCAAAAAAGAAAAGTATGTGATACTATCACAGAAATGGGGGGGAATAAAATCTGATATAATACTATAAAAACCATAAAGTTACAAAAGGGGCTGTCAGGAAATTGATATGCTCCCTTCTAGGTAGACAAGTGAAATAATAAAAACTTGTCACTTAGGAGGGAGCATATTTTATGTCTAAAAGAAAAGTATCTGTTGAGGATAAGATATATGCTGTAAATCTATATCTGGATGGAAAAGAAAGCCAACGGCGAATTGCCGATATGTTTGATGTAAGTCTTGCATCTGTCCAACAATGGATTCGAAACTATGAATCTATGGGAGCAAATACATTCACATTGAAAGGAAATAAAAAATATTCCAAAGAATTGAAACAACAAGCAGTCTTAGATTATTTAGCAGGCTATTGTTCTCAAAATGATATTTGCAAAAAATACGGGATCCGTTCAAAAGGTAAGTTACAAACTTGGATAAAGAAGTATAATGGTCATGAAGAATTAAAATCTTCTGGAACAGGAGGAAGCATTGTCATGACCAAAGGAAGAAAAACCACTTTTGAAGAACGGGTTGAAATAGTACAGTATTGTATCGCACATGATCGTAATTATGCCCAAACAGCAGAACAATACCAGGTGTCCTATCAACAGGCTCGCAATTATATAGTCAAATATGAAGCTGGTGGAGTGGAAGCTTTAAGAGATAACCGTGGCAAACGAAAACGTCCCGATGAGATGAGTGAATTAGAAAAGTTGCGTGCTGAAGTTAAAATTTTAAAAGCAGAGAAAGAACGTGCTGAAATGGAGGCATCTTTTTTAAAAAAACTCGAAGAAATAGAGAGGAGGCGGGGCTAAGCCTGGTCCGTCATGAACATATATATCAGGCAATCAAAGAAGAACATGAAGATCATAATTATTCAGTTGCTGCACTTTGTAAACTTGGTAATGTTTCTAGAGCAGCTTATTATAAATGGCTACACAGAGAAATTCCTAAAAGTGAGCAAAAGAATAGGCTTATTGCTGACGAGATAGAAAAGATTCATACAGACTCACCGGATAAAGGCTATCGAAGAATCAGAGATGATTTGGAACGATATCATGGTATTGATGTAAACGATAAACGTGTACTACGCATTTGCCGTAAACTTAATATAAAATCAACTGTCAAGTATTCTAACAACGGATGCACAAGACAGGCTGCAAACCCTCAGTATATAGCGGAAAACATACTTAATCGGGAGTTCACTGCCAAAGCACCAAATGAAAAATGGCTCACTGATGTGACAGAATTCCATTATTATATTGGAATGGAAAAGCATAAAGTTTATCTAAGTGCAATACTGGATCTATATGATAGACGGATTGTTTCGTATGTTATTCGTGATAAGAACTACAATGCTTTGGTGTTTGATACGATAGACAATGCTTTACTTAGAAATCCTGGTGCGCAGCCACTGTTTCACAGTGACAGGGGGTTCCAATATACGAACAGGACATTTCATACAAAACTTGTAAATGCTGGAATAATACAAAGCATGTCGCGAGTTGCTAAATGTATCGATAATGGACCAATGGAAGGGTTTTGGGGAATTCTGAAGAGAGAGCGATACTATGGAAAACGATTCACTGATAGAAGTACTCTCGTAAAAATGATCGAAGATTATATAGATTACTACAACAACAAACGTTTGCAAAGGAATCTTGGAATTTTAACATCAATGGAAAAACATGAAATTTACTTGCAAGCTGCATAAAAACTGCCAGCAGATAAATTTCTGCTGGCAGGAAAAATTTATATTTTTTCAATTGTCTACTTGACGGGGAGCAATTCAATTTCTGTTTTAGTGCGACAGCCCCTGTCCCTTATAAATTCGCCTCAAAGTATTGTTTCATATCATCATATGCTGCGTCTTCGTTACCGCCCTCTATACGAACCATCACCTCATCGTTACATCTTACACCTAATCCCATCAGAGACAGAAGCCTCGATGCATCGACTTCTTTGTCCGCTTTCTTGATCGTCACCATCGAATCCAGAGACTTCGCAAGCTTCACAAACTCTCCTGCCAGTCTGGCATCCTCCTCTTTTACTTCTTAGAAAGATAAGAACAGCCTAATGCATCTGCCATCCGCATAATCTGCACAATATCTTCTTCCCCATAAGTTCTGCTGCATGCCTGCCAGGATACTGCTTCCAGAGATTCCCTTGCTATCAGATGTAGATTCCCTTCGGAAGGTTCTATCTGTAGATCATGAAAGCATACCGGAAGACCGACATCCACACAAAAGCTAAGCACTTGATCTATCATCTCCTGATTATAATGCTCCGCTATCATCTGACACACGACACCGAATCCAACCCTTTCGCCATGCATCATCCGTTCTCCTTCTGGAAGAACCGTAATCGCATTCCCAATCGCATGTGCCACAGAGCAGCCGACATTCTCAAATCCAAGGCCACTCATAAGAATATTACTTTCAATAATATTCTCAAGCGCCGGCACCAGGATATGTCTCTCACATGCCAGCTTCGCCTGGATTCCGTCTGCCATCAGGGTGTCAAAGCACTCTTTCGCGACCGCCCGTCCACTGAGTGTGCTCACAAATGGCTTCTTGTCACACCACACATAGTTCTCATGCTGTGTCTGAACATTAGAAAGTCCCTCAAAATACGTGGACAATGCATCACCGATACCTGCCACCAGGAAACGGACCGGAGCATTGGCGATCATCTTACTGTCTACTAAGACCAGATCCGGATTCTTCTTATGCAGCATGATCTCATTCATCTTTCCCTCTTCACTATACAAGATGGACATTGCACTGGTCGGCGCATCGGTAGACGCGATCGTCGGGCAGACTACCAGCGAACACTCCTGATTCGCCGCGATTACTTTCGCCACATCAATGGACTTCCCTCCGCCTATCGCGATCACCGTATCAATGTCACTTCCCACTGCCTGTTCCTGGAATTCCCTGATCTTACTTCGGGTAACCTCTCCTTCAAATACGGCACTTTGAAAGGTACTTTTACTGTTTTCATAGATCTCTGCCAGCTTCTGTGTCCATGTATCAAAGAAAAATACATCAATGATATAGAAATGCTTTGTACCGAATCCACTTGTATAACTCTCAATTTCTTCCAGCAGGCCGGGACCCTGCAGGTAATGTCCCACAGACCCCCACGCCCGGTAATTTGTATTTCTGCTCATCTTGTCACTCACTCCATAGATCACTCTGTCATATTGGCAACCCGCATTCCTTCTCCAAACAGGCTTTCCCAGTCTGCCTTAAAGGTATCTAACGTCTTCTGTGTCAATGGATGTATCGCCATCTTCTCAAGCAGATCCAAGGTTACTGTCACATTGTCAGCTCCCGCGAGGGCTGCCTTCTCCAGATAATTTACCTGTTTTAGCGATGCAGCAGACACTTTGCACGCAATCCCTTCCATCACAAATGCTTCCTTGATCTTTCTTACTACCTCAATTCCATCTCCACCTGAATTATCAACACGGCTTACATACACTGCCACACAATATGCGCCCGCCTCTGCCGCCAACATTGCCTGGTTAAAATCATAAATCGCGGTGCAGGAACATAGAATGTCTTCTTCCTTTAAGAGACGGATTGCCTTGAAGCCTTGTGGACACGCCGGGATCTTGATCATTGTATTTCCCTTGATCTCTTGGCGTATCTTATGCGCATCCTCAATCATCTCTTCTGCAGTATCACCCATTGCCTCCAGATAAAATGGAGTGTCCTCACCGATCACTTCACGGATCATCTTTGCATTCTGAAGGAAGGTTCTTCCTGTTCCCCTTAGACAATTCACCGCTATACTCGGGTTCATGCTAAAACACCTGATTGGGTATAGGTCTGCCACCTTTTTGACCATCTCAAGATCGCCAGTATCTAAACAATATTCCATAATTTCTCTCCTCCGTATTTTCTATTTATCTTTTATCGTACCTTTAGCCCAGGATTCCTATCGCCCCAAGCACAATGCCCAGCACCATGATACCGATCACCTGCACAAGAACACTTACATGCTTCTTATTCAATTTATAGAGTCCCAATGTCACTGCCATCGGAAGCAGGCACGGGAAGATACTATCCAGAGTCTCCTGTAAGGAAAATGCTGTATCATTGATATTGAACGCGATCGGTGTCGTTACCGCGACAGTCATCGCTACCATCGCACCAATTACCATCAATCCCACGATTGCCATTGCCATCGTCAATTTCTTCATCAGGTCTCCCTCTGACAGCTTACTAATCAAAGTATTACCAAGCCCATAGCCGAACTTCACTCCGAAGTAACGAAGTAAGATCGTCGGGATATTGTAGATCAGAAGGAAGAGTATCGGTCCTAACAGACTTCCGCTCATGCACAGACCTGCTACAATACCAGTCGCGATCACACGCAGTGTTCCTCCGATCAGAGAATCACCAATACCTGCAAGAGGTCCCATAAGAGCTACCTTCATGGCGCTGATGGAAGAGGTATCGAACTCCTCATTATTGGCATTCTCTTCTTCCATCGCCGCTGCCACTCCACAGATAAAAGGCTGCATAGCCGTCTGACAGTTGTAGAATTCCATATGTCTCTTATATGCATCTATCCTGTCCTCTTCTTTGTCATATAATTTGTTGATGACCGGTATCATAGCAAACTCAAATGACATATGCTGCTGTCTCTCATAATGCCATGCATGTGATGTGGTAAATGATCTCCAGAAGAGACTCTTTAACTGCTTTTTCTCTAATGTTTTTCTAGAATTCATTGTCATCATCCATTCCTCCCTGTAATGCTGGTTGATTCGGTACAAAATCCTTCACGATCAGTAAGATTCCCACTATAACAACTGAGAAGCATACAATACCAACCGTAGATATTCCCATATATGCGCTTAACAAGAATCCTAACAGGAAGAATACCGCAACCTTCTTGTTCATGATCATATTGATAAGCTGCGCAAAACCAAGTGCCGGCAGAATGCCTGCTGCGATACCGATACCTGTCGTCAGCCATCCTGGAATTGCGTTAACCACTGCCGTAACTGAATCTCCGCCAAAGAGAAATGCACCAAAGGCAATCACTGCGAACGTCAGGTCAAACAAGAATCCATTACTTAAAAATACACCTTCAATCTTCTTATACTTACCTTCCTCGGCAAAGCGGTCCGCCGCCTTTGCCATGATCGGCGTAATGACGCCATAGAACAGATTGACAACAAACGCTGACAAGATTGCCGCCGGCATAGCGATCGTAATTGCGGTCTCCATACCTTTTCCCGTCGTAATCGCAAATGCTGTGCCAAGGACAGAACCTACGATCATATCTGGCGGAATAGAAGCTCCGATCGCCTGCATCCCCATAAATATAAGTTCCAGTTGGAATCCGATCATAACGCCTGTTGGTATATCCCCTAGTACAATTCCCACCAGAGCACCCAGTACAAGCGGCCTTCCAAACATTGCTGTTCCGATAAAATAATCTGCTTTTCCAATAAACACAATAAGTCCGATCAATATTGCCTGTAGCATATATATTTCCTCCTCAATTAACTCAACATGTCTTTCGTAACAATCTTTTTCTTCTCTTCTGGCACCTGACGAATCTCAAGTTCAATTCCATGATCTAAAAGCTCTCCCAACAATCTGCAGTCATTGTCGTCCACATAGAACGCCGTATCCAGCTTTCTTCGGTTTTCTTCAATCTTGCTTCCTCCAAGATTCACACTCTTGATCCTCTCACAAGCCTTCACAAGATCATAGGCATCCTGTACATTTTCTACCACCACCATAAGCTTATACTTATCTGTGACTCCGCTGTTAATCACTTTAATAGAATCTTCGACACTCTTGATCACCAGCTTTACACCTGCAGGCTTTGCCAGTCTCATCGTCGCCATGCGCATCTCATCTTTTGCCACCGCATCAGATACGATCAAAATCGCATCCGCATTCAGTGAACGGCACCATACGAAAGCTACCTGTCCATGCAGCAATCTATGATCGATCCTACATATCTTAATCATCTACTATTACCTCCTACATTCTCTCCAGACAGGATTCAAACTGTTCTACTGTCTGCCTGTCCCACTTTTCGGGATTCCTAAAGCTTCTTGCATCCACATATTCCATAGAGAATCCGCCCCTATACTCATTTGCCTCAAATGCCTTAAGAACTTCAAGCATATTCCGCTCTCCCAGTCCCCACGGCATATGTCCGGTCGGACAGCCTGCCGGCTTACCATCCGTAAAGTGACAATGTATAATATCCTCTCCAAAGAGTGCAAACCATTCTTCTATAGACTCTGACACTGCTCCTAATGCTCCAAGGTCCACTGTCAGCTTAAAGTTTTCGCGATCTACACCATCCTTGATAAGCTTAACCTTTTCCTTTGTATTAGCAATATCTGAAGAGTGATCCCAGATACTTTCCATTGCAAGGCTTATTCCATATGGATCTGCGATATCACATAAGCTCTGCAGCATTCTGATTGATCTTTTCCTTGCTTCATCTACTTCTTCATCATGGTAGTTCCACCCCGGTGTTACAAGTATCTTGTCACAGCCCAACTCTGAGGCAAGTATGATCACATTCTGAAAATATTTTCTTGTATTCTCGATCAAAAGCTCAGATCTTGCAGCTATATTATTCGGTTTCGGATTATTCTGTTCTGGACAGATACAAGATATCTGTACGCCAGACCGCTTCATCAGACCTTTCAATTTCTCAGGGCTCTCAGACCACATGCTATTTATGTAAAAATGCTGTGGACAGAGCCACAATTCTGCATGCTTAAGGTTCATCTTCTGACAAGCCCGGAAGAAATATTCCAGATCATAATAGCGATAATGGATATTCATCGCGTATAATTGATCCCTATTCATATTTGTATCAAAACTCCTCCTGTTCTTTAGAAGCAACTTCTACCATAGGATTACAGAAACAGATCATCTCTCTTCCAGTCTCCAGCGCTTCTTTAATACTTTCGGATATACAGCCGCCATCTTCTGCCATTGCCAATTGGATCACTAACGGCAGATTCATCCCTGAGACAAGCCAGAATCTTCTATTCTGTAATCGCTGCATAAACTCATTATTCACACTTCCGCCAAATATATCTGTAACTACTATCATCTCATCATCCTCCGGGAAACTGTCGAATAGTTCGTTAATCTGGCTTTCTAGTGTTATTCCTTCCTTGACATATGCACATATAGTATATATCTTCGCGGACTTCCCCACGATGATCTGTGCACTATTCTTCATTCCCTCGGCAAGATAACCATGGGATGCTAATACTAGTCTTTGCATAAAAGCTCCTTTCCTATATTTACATCTTTATCTGACAAAGTCTTCATGATCTCGGCCTTACTTTGCCCAGATAAAGTTGTAATCAAAATTGATTCTCGTTTCCCTCCACTTTTACATCATTCTTGATGTATTCATGCAGATACGCGATCTCACTGACCGGCAGTTCTACATTATAGTGGCTTACCAGTGTGCGGAAACTTTCATTTACGATATTGATAAATTCTTGCTGTTCTGCCTCAAACGCATCCAGATTCTCATAATTCTCAATCGGCGTTTTTGTAACAAGGCGTTCGATCAGAAAGCAGATGTGCATATTGATCCCTATCACTGTCTTGCTCAGGAATCTTCTCTTCAGCATCTGCTGCAGAAGGGTTGTTGCATCACTTACATAATCTAATAGCTTCTGAGCATTTAAGATCGTTAGATTCTCAAGAACTGACTGCAGTGAAAAGTTTTTCAGCAGCTTCTGATTAAAGTACTCAATCTCTCCTTCCTCCAGATAATAAGACAGAACCTCATCCACTACATTAATGTTGTTAAAATTCATGATCTCTTCCAGTGTAACCGACTTGACACCTGGAATCCTAAGACTCAGCGTCTTAACCAGAAGCAGTACATCGTATTTTTCAAAAATGACATCCTTGCTGCCATTTTTGAATAACGCGTCATAATCATATGCTATCATCTCAAGCGGTATCGGCTTAGGAAGACTGTCCTTAAACAGCCGGGTCAGCTTCTCTGCAATATTTCTTCCCGCGTCACTTGCGAATACAATTGCCTTCTCTCTCTTTGTGCGGCTGATGATACTATACCTGCATTGATTCTCCCTGCATACCGTCTCCAGGATATCCCGCATCTTCTCTCCTGCCAGCATCTTTTCACCTATATGCAATGCCAGGATCGTGGAAACATTATTGATGATTCCAAAATTCATAGAACCGTCAATGATCTCTCCCAAGCCTTCCAATGACCCTGTATCTACCATCAGGATCATATTTTTAAAATAACTATTTTTTTCAATGAACACAGATAATTTCTGGATGACATCATGGATGGAACTGTCAAGCGGCATATCGATCGCTTCAAATACCTGTACTTGTAAGATCGTATTAACTGTATCTACAATAGAACTTGCGGTCCTATAACCATGGCACAGCACAACACCTGCTGTATCTATCAGCTTCAATTTGTGATTATAAGAATAAATGTTCATCATGATAAACACTCTGTTCATATAAGAAAGCTGTATGTTTGTATTAGACTGAATCTGTTTATCGAGAAGCTCTGTAAGACAATTAATATTCGGCATATTATCGACCAACAGATTATAAATCTTCTGGATCTCCTCGCGGTGCTCCCTCTCCCAGATCTGTATCCTTGAATTATGATTCTGCTGTGCAACCATCATTCTTGCGATTACATAAGCACAATTTACTGGGAAATTAACATTGTAGGAGCTTCTAATACTTGCGATCATTTCAACGACGATCTTCTCCAGAGGCCTTAGTCTCTCATCAAAAAATAATTCCTGAAAGATCAATATATCATAATAATACTTTAGTGTCTTTTTCCCTAGTTCCAGAAATGTCGCAAAGCTTTCCCCTGCGCCGGCAGAATATCTATAGTTATCCAGAAGATTCTTCCACAGCTCCAGTATCTTATCTGCCACAGGATCTGACTGGATCACATCTAATCTGACCAGAGTGGCATCCTGTTCTTTCATACTTATGCTTCCTTGCAGCTTTGCCGGCAGATTGTAAAGATAGATTTCCAACGATTCTTCTGATGAATCCTGCGCGTATGCATTTGCGCAGACCATAGTAACACACTGCTTAAGTTCGGCAATATTATGTTCAAACTGATAATTCATAAGCTTGTGTATCAATTTTTCTGAAAGATATAAGATTCTGCCGAGTTGTTCCTGTTCCTCCTTAAAGAACTTCACGACAAATGCTTTCCTCTCATCTTCATTTCTCTCAATCCACGAAGGGATTTCACAGATCACAGGTACATTCACCAGTAATTTTCTGGAAATCTGTGAGAACATCTTCTCGTCGGCACTCATGACCAGACGGACATTTTCTTTTTTTACGCTCCGCCCCTTCTTCTTTGCCCCGTTGGCAATATACTCTGCCAGACGTTCCTGGACTCTGACATTACATGCAGATATATCCTCCAGATACAGAATGCCGTCTTCCAGTTCTGATAATAGCTGCTCTAGCTTCTCATATTGTTCTCCATCACTGATCTGATTCAGCTTTATTCTCCGACTTTTTCTAGAATCACTTAACAATCTGTTATTCACACAATATTCCTGGATCAATCTCATCAGATAAGTCTTTCCACTTCCCGGCTCACCTTTTAATAAGATTGGAAGACCTCCTGGATATACAAGCGCGGACTTTATCTGCGAGATACAGTAATTTAGGCTGCCTTCATGGCCGATCGCTCTTTCAAAGTCCTTCTCTTCTGGAATATTACTCTTAATCTCACCCGAAAGCTCCTGGATACCCAGATACTCATTCTGGGCAAGCTGTATATGGAACTTACGTTCCAATCCTGCACGGTTCAAGTAATATACGGGTCTGGAGCTTATCTTGATTACGGTATCTTCCTTTACCAGCTCATTTAAATATAAGGAAACAAGAGAACGCGACATATTCAATTTATTACAGATGTCCAATGTTGTATAACGCGTAAGATGTTCAAAGTCAAATTCCTTTGTGATCTGCTCCAGATATTCGTAAACCTGTTCTTTTGAACTCCTGTGTGCCATATCAACACCTCCTCCTGCTCACCTTATGGCACAATTATATCCTGGGAATCTCTCTATGTCTTTTCTTCAAAAGATTCCCGACACTAAAAGAAGCTTTTATCAAAATTTTAACACAAAGTGACACTTTATTTTCTTAGTGTTAACATTTTTTGACTCAAACACTCAAAAACAGGCCAGTGGACTGTTTTCTCATATGCTTGGCAACTAAAAAAGTGTCTTCGACACTTCAACTCCCCTTCCCTTCAATCGAGGGGCACTGAAAAACATGAATTTGTAATTACATTCCATACTATTATCAAGCACACTATAACAAACTTATTTTTCATCTTTAAGGCGTAATAAAAG
>OGIU01001528.1_pt1 | contig 10877 bp, 11 predicted proteins | sample 1571791 | NCBI WGS metagenome assembly OGIU01 (sample SAMEA2582104, study PRJEB24529) | metagenome | biome: Human gut stool | place: China | collected 2011
TTTAAGATATAAGGGTATTGTACTGTATTCTATAGACTTATGTCAATTAAAATAAGATGAATATGATACATCACACATTCTTTTTACTAATAAGCACAATAAAAATAGCAGGGTGGCCGCCCTGCTATTTTTCCGTTCATATGAGACTATGTCACATATTGACATCCCTTGTCATATATAGAATAACACTTCACTATAGTATAGTCAATGCGCCCTCTCCACAATCAATCTTAAAAGCTTATCCAGTCTAAAGCCTCAAAATTATTCAGAATTCGGTTATCCATTTTTACAACTTGATTAGTAAGCTCTATTCGATTCTTAACAAATGAAATCTCTGTATACCATTCCTTTAAACTAGCATACACTTCATTCTCTAGATCAATAATCATGGTTTCAATAGGATCCCAGGTTTTACATCTTACAGACTCAACCATAACCATGCTACTACCTATGAAAGTAACATCTCTACCATATATCCAAAATGGCAAAGCTTTACCCTTTATAGAAATAGAATATATAGCATCGCCATGAGGCGGTTCCGTTTCATATTGTGCTTTTATACTGTACTTTTCCATTATCTCATTGCTAGCATTTTCTATATATGGCAACGTTGAAATCTTATAATTATCTGCGTTCATATAAGCTCCGTTATTTTTAATATAAATCACAACAAAGTAGGACTGTATATCGCTATTTATGTAAAGAGTATTTTGCTATACTTATTACGAAGAGAGTCCGTTAACGTGAGTTAGGTTCATCTCCGCGAGGAGGTGATACTATGACAAATCATGAAGTTACCTATGTAATTATCATAATTCTGTTATCAGTAGTCACTATCATTGCACTAGTCAAATAGTACAATGATAAACGCCTAACGTATAAAGGAGTGCATTCCTCTAACACGTTAGGCGCCATCATAGTTTTATCAAGTTTTAGATGAGCCTAACGCCCTAATCACGTTAATTGGCTCTCTTTATATTTATATTATAAACTAATCATATTTAAAAAGATAGTACAATAAGTAACTCAATTTATCCCTACGCATTTAATCATTTTTCTAGCCCGTTCAATAGAAATAGGCTCATTAAATAAGAACACATGGTTCTGTCCCTCATACTCCCATGATGCTAGGTATACGGAGTCCTCCACCATTCGATAGGTTACCGTCATACCATTCACAATATCCGTCTTCTGAGGTAAGTAATCCTTATAATCGCCTGCGATGTTCCCCGATACTGTAGATACGCGATACTTAATATATTTCGGCATATCGTCGACTCTGTCAAGATATTTACCTTTTAAAAGCTCATGATAATCATACACGACTTGTAATACATCGTGATCAACAATAGATACATGTACAGGACGTAATCCCTCTAAACCACTTGGCAACTGCGGTTTAAAGTTCAAATGTTGCTTAGCCTCATATACAGTATCAAACACCTCTAACGATTGACCTTTGCGAGTACTTTTATAATCGCTATCCGTCATAGTACAACTACCAAGTCTGTCAGGACATGGAAACTCATTTCTGTCGCCATAGGGCTGATCATAAATAGAATTACCATTAAGACGAAACCGCATCAAATCATCTGCGGACACAACATTGATGGAACCTATGAAAGCTAACATAGCTAACGCGCATACAACCTTTTTCATAATACAATCCCCTGTAAACAAACTACATATAGTAAGTTAATTATATCACCTAAAACCCTAATATTCTTATATTTATAAGGATTTTTCCCCCAGAAAAAGAAAAGCATTTTGCTTGCAAATCGTAATCAAATGATTGCTAATTTAAAGCATAAGCATTACATTATAAGTAACAGGAGGTGATACTATGGCTAAAACAGCCTCTATCAGTTTGCGTATCGAGCCAGCTGTAAAAGCACAATTAGAAGCATTATATGCTAGCTTTGGCATATCCGTAACTGATGCGATTAATATTTTTCTCCACACATCACTAATGGAAGGCGGATTTCCATTTCAACCTAAACAACCTCGTTATAATGCAGAAACAGAAGCTGCTATTCAAGAAACGAAAGATATATTAGCAGGAAAAGTAAAAGCAAAATCATATGCTAATGTAAAGGAAATGATTGAGGATTTAGGAAAAATTTAACCAATAAATATTACAAATCTATCTCATTTGATAGTATCTATCTCAAATCATTCTACTATTCAAAATAACTGTAAATGTTATAATGAACTCAACAAAAGGAACAGATGCTCATATGATACTAAATGCACTATTCCAAAACTATAGTTAGTAGTTATATGGAGGAAATAATCATGACACATATACAATTAACACAACTCGTACAAGCCTTATTAGATGCACCAACAAGCAATCCTACAGTAAAAGAATTCGCTCAATCTTGGCTCGATGCAGAGGGTACAGAAAAACAAGCAGATCTTACGAAACAACTCGTATCCATAGCAGAGCAAAATATTGCACTTATCGACGAAACTATCGGCTTTGCAGGTTCTGAACTCGCTGTACAAATCCTTGGCAAAGAGGGTGCTGCTAACCTATTACAACACGCTAAAGACATCAAAGCACAAGGCGCAGAATTCTGTGACTGCCCTGGATGCGTAGCGGCAAAAAATATTATCGATTTGAAAGCGGAAATTGAATAATCAAATAATACGAAAAGACATCAACCTACAGTTGATGTCTTTTTATTTAGAAGTTTTATTAAATTGAAAATACGGTTTTGATATTAAAATTGATATTATTTAGATAATTATAATAGTAGTTCATCTTTGGCAAGATAAGGGGCAATTATTTCCATATCACCCGTATGTCTACCACGATTATAACATTGGTCATTGTTATTATATGTCTCCATAATTTCTTGAAGATCTGAAGCATTAAATTCCGCTACATGAATTTTTAAAAAAGACATAAAGCAATCCGCATCATCATATCCAGAATATGTTGGAACAGCTTTAACCATAATCTTAGCAAATTCCACCAAATTAAAATCTTCACAAGATTTAACTATTTCAAAAATCTCTTTAATATATTTATTCTTATGAAGAGATGAGGTATCCTTGAAAAATCCGTACGCAGACCTTGGATCCTGAGGGTAGAAAGCACGATACTCCGTCAAACCAGTTGGATTTAAAACACGATTTTTCAAATATTCAAATACTTCCCCATGTTCTCTAATAATGTCCATAATAATAGGATATTTTAATACCATAGCAACTAAAATATCAGTACGAATAGGATTGTTTTCTAATTCCTCAACCTTAATTTTGGAAAATTCATCTAATATTGCTGACTCTTGAAGAAGATTTATACGACCTTGCTCTATTAAATAGGTAGTCATAGAGAATATAAATGCATATAATCCAAGTATATTCCTAATACACATTTCATCATCTGAGTTAAACAAAAGTTTAAGGAACGTTTTATAAGATTTCCTTAATGAAACATCTGTCATCCTTTGCAAATATTTATCTATAATTTTTCTTTTTATTGTTTCATTTAATCCATCTGGATCAAATATTATAATTTGTTCAGTAAATTTTTCGACATCTTTTTTTGCAAGCTCAAATAAATCCATAATAAATGGTGCTTTAACAGAAAGAACATGATCATACATTGAACAAATCATCATTTTGGCATGATAATCATTAGGAACATATAAAGAATTATCGTTTACTTTCAAATGAGCACATTTATTCCGGCAGTTTCTAAGATATTCAATATCTTCTATAAACTGTTCAAAATACAAAGAACAATTATCTTTAAAAAAATCAATAATTTCACGCTCTACTTTTGAATATTTCTCATCTGAACTTATCATATCATTAACTTTTTCTAATTGTTGCCTTGCTTTACTATCACCTTCATCCGCCATAGTTTGTAACTTAATAAATAAATCATAAATCACAAATGAATATAATAAAACTATCGTCGCTCGATAATTCTGACTATAATACGATTGCAATATTTCTTTAAAATAGTTTCGAGAGTCTGAATTATCAAATACACGTAAGTCTTTTTCATCATATAACATATAACCACCACCCAATAATAGCATTAGTTAATCATATTGATTTGTAAAAAATTACATAGATAATATTATTATATCAAAATTAGTATATTTATTTTTATAGTAAATATACTATTATAAAACATGGTTAAATTAAAACAGCCCCTCCTAATGTATTATGATTTAAAGTTAAAAGAACTTAAATCTATATCTATTAAAGAGGGGCTTTCATTTACAAACTTGCTTTCACAAGTTATTTATGGGTGTATAGTTTTATGGTATTGTGATTCGATTATTTAACCAAAGAATTTACTTAATAATCTGTTTTTTTTACGAGTTTATTTACGAAGTTATTTACTAAATTTTTACTGATTTAGTTGATGTTTTCTATTTATTGTTCCGCGTATGGAATTGCTAGTGGATGGTTATCGTATGTACCTCTATGTTGGTCATAGAGGGTTTCTGCACCTGGTAATGGTGGCAAACCTAAGGAGTCGGTACGTGTGAAGGCTTCAAATAGGCCTGGTGTTAGGTGCATGTATGAAACATGTTCCGGAGTTACTTCGTGAACGATGGTATCGCCTTTACCGTTCATGATTTTATGCCCAAATTCAGGGTCTATCAAAGAACCACGGCCTACTGCAATGATATCTGTATAGTTTTCTACGGCATCACGAGCCGCTTCTTCGCTGAAGATATTGCCTACAATAATAAGCTTTGTTTCATTATCAAGAACTGCTTTGAATAAAGAGCCAAAGGATTGATCTGCACCTTCTGGTTTAGAGTCATAGCCACCCCATAAGGATAAATGGATGTAATCTAACTCTTCTTTTACAATAGCCTCTACGAGTTGAAGGGATTCTTTATAGGTATAACCAATATCTGTACCGTGAATTTCTTCTGGGCTCAAGCGATAGCCAATGATAAAGTTTTGTGCGCCCGCTTCTGCTACAACGCGTTTTACTTCACGCACAACGGCTAATGGGAAGCGCATACGATTTTCTAAAGAACCGCCCCATTTATCTGTGCGATGGTTCGTTAATACAGAGAAGAATTGTTGCAATAAATAGTGGTTAGCACCGTGAATTTCTACGCCATCAAAGCCCGCTTCAATAGCTCGTTTTGTAGCACGACCAAAGTCTGCAATGATCTCTTCAATTTCACTTTCAGTAAGAGCACGAACAGGGAATTTACGTTGCAAGTCGCTAGGCCCTACTACGTCTTGATGATTGATAAAGCGACCAATCGCCATGCGTCCACCATGATGGATTTGCATAACCGCCTTATTACCGTCTTTCTTTAAAGCTTGTGCAATTTTCTTTGCTCCCTCTAAGTGAACATCAGAGTAAATGCCCATTTGGGATGGATAGCCAGGCATGTACGCTGGGCCACCACTTTCACTAACATAATGGAACTCAGTAATCAAAAGACCTGCCGCCTTAGAACGATGATTATAATAACGGATCGTATCATTACTTGCATAACCACCCTCTAATGCAGATTGACTTTGCATCGGAGCCAAGGCAATGCGATTAGGAATCGTTAAGCCACGACGGAATGTAATTGTATCTGTTAAGTTATGTTGTGCCATTATAACCTCTTTCTCCTAATACTATAGGAATTTTATACGATATACATCTAGCTGATGACTGAATTATATTTTCACATTTACATATTGCGAATTACCGATGTGTTGAGTTAATAAAAAAGCACTCCTATATAATCACACTCACTAGATAATACGCATCGTATCAATATAATTGCGTTACTAATACAAGTATCTGACTAGTAAATTCTAGTAAATTATGTTACACATACTTATGTGTTATATATTTATGCTCTTTTATAATTCAGTTTCTACCAACTTTGCTAATTCTGCAATGGTTTCCTCGTTGCGACGGTAATAGGTCCATTTACCAATTCGTGTAGCAATCACCAAATCTGCCTTTTGCAACACAGACAAATATTGAGATGCTGTCGATTGGGTAACGCCTAATTTGAGCTGGATTTGACCTACACAGACGCCGACTTCTACCATGTCTACTGGTTCTAGATGTGTAAAGTAACGCTTTGGATCTTTTAACCAAAATAGAATCTGCAAACGTGATTCATTAGCAAGTGCTTTAAAGATCTCTAATTGATTCATCTTTAGTCACCTCTAACATCATTATATCGTAATTTCGCGATATATCAATTTATTATACATTCTACAAATCGATTTGTAAAAATCTTTACGCTCAATTCATACTAAAACGGCCCCTCATGAGAGGAGCCGCTTCTTATATAACCCTTACTGTGTCCATGCGAGCGCTTCACCACAAATCGTATGCCTATCCCACTAGGCTAGACTGTTATATTATTTTGTATGTGCTGTAGGTGCTACAGTATTAGCAATGATCGCTTTTGCCATGTCGCGATTTACAGGGCGTTCAAAGTACATCGCATGGTTTTGACCATCTTTTGTCCAACCAGCGAGATATACCATTTTTTCGCCACCTTTGAAAGTAACCTTTGTACCGTTTACCTTTTCTGTAGCTGTAACGCGATAATCCTTATGATTACCACTGATATCACCTTTTGTAGTACCTACGCGATACACAATACGTTTGCCTGCCGCTTGGTTCCGCGTTGTATCTTCACCAGCTTGGTAAACATACACAACTTGCAAAACATCTTTATTGATTGTGCTTACAGACTCAATATTATAGCCTACAGGTAATACTTTAGGTAGATGAGGCATAATATTCATGTATTTAGCAGCTTCATTAATAGTAGCGAATTCATGAATTGGGCTTGGCATACCAACCATTGGCGCTGCCTGTTCTGCAACTACAGGTTTAGCTGGATCTGGCTTTACATCAAAAGTACCTTGTGCACCAGCAACAGTGTAAGAACCTACACAAGCACATGCAACTGCCATTAATACAAATTTTTTAACCATGAGTATAATCTCCCTTCGGTCAATAAAAAAATTATTAAAAACACATTTATTTTGTATGTGATTTTTCCTCAACAATATTATGGATAATAGCCTTCGCCACATCTCGTGTAACGGGACGCTGAAATTCTAAAGAGTGATTTTGTCCATCTTTCATCCACGATGCAAGATAAACCATTTTCTTACCACCTTTGAAAGTAACCTTTGTACCATCTACACTTTCAGTTTCTATAACCTTATGAATCTTATGGTCATCGCTGATATCACCAGTTAACTTAGATGAGCGATATATAATATATGCACCACCAGCTTTATTGTAATATGGCTCCGCACCAGATTCATAGACATAAACAACTTGTAATATATCTTTCTCTAAGGTTATAACAGATTGAATATTAAATCCTACAGGTAACAACTTTGGCATCTGTGGTGTTATATTCATATATTCTGCTGCTTCTTTAACTGTGGTAAACACATGTACAGGACTTGGCATAATAAAATTGGGTTCTGCAGGTTCAACGGAGATTCCACCAGTCATAGGCATGGAATCGCCTCCATTGGATGGATTATGAGCATTAGTAATGCTATAGGAACCAATAGTTGCCCATGCTAAAGAAGCCACTAATAATATCTTTATCCTTGTTGTCATAACAACAATCTCCGAAAATAAGTTTTGTAAAATTATATTTATCAAAATGCACTCAACAAGTATACCCTAATTGATATAGGATTTCAAGTAACTATTTCTTATGCACCATAAAGCCTGCTGCTTGTTGGTTCGCCATGATGGTTACATCAGAGATTTGCAAGCGTTTAGGTTGGTTTGTTACATACAATACTACATCGGCTACGTCTTCTGGTTGAACAGCCTCAATACCAGCATATACAGATTTTGCTCGTTCCGCATCACCGTGGAAGCGTACTTCACTAAATGGTGTTTCTACGATACCTGGTTGAATAGTTGTAACCTTAATATCTGTAGCAATCGTATCCATGCGAATACCATCGCTCAATGTCTTAACAGCGGCCTTTGTAGCGCAGTAAACAGCGCCGCCTGGATATGCATAAATACCAGCCGTAGAGCCCATATTTACAATATGACCTTCATTTTTATCAATCATGAAAGGCAATACCGCTTTTGTTACATATAAAAGGCCTTTCACATTGGTATCAATCATAGTCACCGCATCATCAACAGAGCTATCTTGGAAAGGATCAAGCCCTTGAGCAAGACCGGCATTATTTACAAGTACATCAACGCCACCAAAAGCCTCGATAGCTGCAGGAACCTTGCTTTCAACATCCTCACGACTACGCACATCAAGAACCAAAGTCTCAACACGTACGCCATATTCCTTAGACAAACGAGCCTGTACCTCGCCCAATAACTCAGCACGACGGCCAGAAATCAATACATTATCGCCATGCTTAGCATACGCCTCAGCAATACAAAGACCAATACCAGACGTTGCACCAGTGACAAAAACATTACGAGCCATAAAAGCCTCCTCATCATCAATCCGTTCTATTCTAATAAATTCATTATACCATTATAAAAAACAAAAAACGCTACCCTACCACCTATAAACAACAAAAATAGTGTATACATAGGCGCAGAATGTATTTAAAAGCCCCCATAAAGTGGCTTATGGATTTAGGGATATGATAGGATACCCTTTCTGAAAATGACATCCTATCTCCCATCTAAATAAATTTGTGTAGCAGCTTAAATTTAGAGTGTAAATATTTGAGCTCTACTACAGTAGGAAAGGCAAATAGGGATACCTATTCGAAGCCGCCTTGGGCGCTACGTGTACCACTCTTCCCCTTCCCCCAAATGATATATTGACGCATCTGAAGGAAAAGCACATAGAAATGAAAAAGGATTACCGTTCCGGAAGCGACTTAGGTCACTATGGAGCCTTTCGGGACGGTAATCCTTTGTAATCAGTTATATAGCTTTATTTCAGATGTGCCAACATATCATTTAACACTTCCATGCAATCCCCCACAATGCCATAGTTAGCGTGTTGGAAGATTTCTGCGTTTGGATCGTTGTTGATAGCCACGATTGTGTCAGCACCGGAGATGCCGCTCACGTGTTGGATAGCACCGGAGATACCAAATGCCAAGTATAGTTTAGGGCTTACAGTTTTACCTGTTTGACCTACTTGGTATGGCAATTCAATCCAGCCTTTTTCAACGAGTGGACGTGTAGCACCTACAACGCCACCGATAGCATCAGCTAGTTCGTAAAGTTTATCGAAGTTTTCTTTAGAGCCCATGCCACGGCCACCAGCTACGATAATATCCGCTTCTTGGATATTGTAACCATCTTTGCTGAACGGAATGAAGTCGAGGCGTTTCATGCGAATATCTTCAGGCTTGAGATCAAATTGTTCAATTTGAATACGGCCCCAGCTATCTGCAATACGTTCAGGCTTTTTGAACACGTTAGGACGTACGGAGCCCATTTGAGGACGATGGTTTGGAGAAATGATTTCCGCCAAGATATTACCGCCCAAGGCAGGACGTGTCCATTCTACAAGGCCTTCATTGGTATCTACCGTTAAGATCGTACAGTCTGCTACAACGCCGTTTTGCATGCGACCAGACATGCGAGGCGCCAAGTCACGACCGTTGTTAGTAGCACCAATCAAGAGGATATTCGGCTTATGATCTTCAAAGAAGTCTGTTAACACCTTTGTGTATCCATCTGTTGTGTAGTATTTCAAAAGCGGGCTTTCAAAAACGTGAACGATATCGGCACCATGTGCTACGAGTTCCTCTGCTTCGGTTTGAACATTCTCGCCCAATAGCATAACTTGAACGAGCTGGCCCAATTCCTTAGCGATACGGCGAGCTTGGCCGATCAGTTCATACGTAACCGGATGCACCACGTCATCGATGGTATCGGCTACGACAAAGACGTCTCTATATTCATCAAAATTTGTCACGGCCATTACCGGTCACCTCCTTTAGAACCTTCATCACCTTTAGCAGCTGCTACCGCCTTAAATTCACTAGGGGATACGCTTTCAACAGACGCAGCCCGTTGCACAGGGTCTTTTACATCTACACCCTCATCATTGTCCTCAGCCACCTCAACAGGCGCATCATTTGGCACTAATAGATGGGCAAATTTATCTGGTTTAATATGGTAAGCCAATTCGAGAACCTTTTTAGCCCCTTCCTCTATGGATGGCAACATTTCTACCTTACCGCGGAGAGGTGGTTGGTACACCTTGCGCACACGCGTAGGGGAACCGTTAAGACCGATACGGCTTTCATCAATATGAGGCATATCTCGCAATGTTACGTGAGTGATAGTATACCGTTTCGCATAAATAGAGCTCCAAAGGCCTGGTTGGCGTGGCTCGTTGAGCTCAGCTGTGGCTGTAACCAATAACGGCAATGGAACCTCTACGATTTCATAGCCATTTTCATGTTGTCGTTTCACAACTGCTTTTTGAGCTGCTTGATCTACGGATAGTTCACAAGCATAGGTAGCTTGCGCCATACCGAGTTCCTCTGCAATTTGAGGCCCTACTTGTGCAGTATCGCCATCGATTGCCTGCTTACCACAGAAGATAATTTGGAACTGACGGTTCATAGTCCGTTGAATATGACGGATTGCAGACGCAATGGTATAGCTTGTAGCCAATGTATCGGCACCACCGAACGCACGGTCTGTAACGAGTACCGCATCATCAGCGCCGAGAGCTAAACATTGACGAAGTGCTTCTTCCGCCTGTGGAGGCCCCATGCTGACAACTGTTACACGACTACCTTCATATTGGTCTTTTACCGCCAATGCCGCCTCTAACGCATGCATATCGTCAGGGTTTACAATGCTAGGCAAGCCTGTGCGGATGAGATTATTTGAGATCGGAAGAGCGTCGTGTAGGGAAAGAGTGTAGATCTCGGTG
>OGIU01001529.1_pt1 | contig 10867 bp, 9 predicted proteins | sample 1571791 | NCBI WGS metagenome assembly OGIU01 (sample SAMEA2582104, study PRJEB24529) | metagenome | biome: Human gut stool | place: China | collected 2011
GCCTGAATGGGCGACGGGGTCTCATAGCCTGCCTCCTGCACAGCGCGCAGAAGCGGGGCGGACAGATTCAGTTCTTCAAATGTCATGGTTCTCCTATGATTCGTTTCCATCGTTCGTTCTACCCCGGAACTCTCTCAGGCTCGCATCCGTTCGCCAGCTGTTCCCCCTTTTGGCCAAGCCATTTTCCCCCGGCCCGGGGGAAATCCGTCCCGAAGGGGGAGCTTTTTTGCAGAGAGATGGTGTTCCGGCATAGCCCGAAAGCTCCCTCTTCGGGGGAGCTGGCAAAACCGTCAGGTTTTGACTGAGAGGGTTTATTCCGTAATTTTCCGGCACTCGATATAATAGCGCTTTTCCTCCGCATGGCCCATGCTGAAGGTCTTGCGGGGCAGCACGCCGCCCATCACAACGCCCTTGAACAGGTCGCTCTTGGCAAAGGGCGGCATCAGGAAGGCCACAGCCCCCTTCTTGCACAGCGCGCGCACAGCCGGTTCATCGTGTACATAGTCCACCCGGCCCTCCGGGTGACGCTCCAGATAATACTCAATAAATTCGTCGATGGTGCCCACGGTAAGCGGCGCGGTGGGCTCCTCAAAGCTCAGCACGTTGGCCATGTGAGGGCCGGCCAGCGTAAAGGGCTGCTTTTTCTCGCCGCCAAAGCAGCAGCCTGCCATGTTCTCGTCGCTCCAGGTGATCAGCGCCAGCAGCACGGCAGCGCAGTCCACATTGAACAGCACCCGATGGATGGGCTCGATCTCGATGGCGGGCGAGTGGACGTTGCACACCTCGGCCAGGCACCACCGGGCCGGGTGGTTCTCGGCCTGCTCCGGGGTCAGGGTCTTTTTCAGCTCCTCCCAGCAGGCCTTGGCGGTGGCCAGCGAATGGTTGCCGTCGCCCACGGCCAGGGTCAGCGGGTCGCGGCGGGCAGCATCCGGGTATTTGGCATCAAAGGCCTCCTGACTGCCCAGCGCAGCCAGTGCCGTCTCGATCTGGTCGATCATTGCCGGGTCCTCCACGGCCCAACCGGCCACATGGCCGCCGCCCAGCATCAGTTCGCCCTCGTACACTTTGCGCAGCTCGTTCTTGCGGGCTGCGATGGGCTCGATGAGGGTGCACTGAGGGTCGTCGGCCAGCATCATGATGTGGGGCGTTTCCAGTGCGGCACCGGTGCGCACCTTCATGCGGGGCGGGATGCGGCTCTCCACCGTGCTCTCGCTGGGCCGCACGGTGCACTTTGCTCCGCGCTGATAGCTGTAGGCTTCCAGATCCACCTTGCCCACAAGGCCCTGCCGCACCCGGCCGCTCTGCTCGGTGCGCTCCACATACACAAAGCCGTCCACGGCGCGGGTGAGCACGTTCTGTGCATAATCCGCCATCGTGGCATGGATCTGCTCCACCCGGGCGTCCGCGTCGCCGTCCTCCAGATACACCTCCGGCAGGATCAGGTTCAGGGTGCTGGGGCTGCCGTCAGCCGCTTCTTTGGCCCGCTGCCAGTACTCGCGGTCGCTGGTGAACTGGTCGCAGGCAATGCAGCCCCACTGTTCCAGCGGGATCTGCTCCGCAGGCAGAAGGATGTGCGCAGGTGCAAAGCAAGTTGTGGTGTTCATGGTCGATTCCTCACTTTCCCGTATCATCAAAGACAATTACTGCATCACTCAGCCCGAAACGCGGTCGGTCTCAAAGCGGTCTGCGGCGTGTACGGTCAGGTTCTCCACCCCTGCATCCGTGGCCGCCATTTCCAGCGCCTGCAGGGCATCGGCATCCATGGCCGCGTCCGAGGTCACCAGCAGGTTCTGCACGCCCAGGGTCAGGGCCGGCACGTCCAGCGCCACACTGCTGTTCTTGCACTGATCCAGCGTGTAGCTGAACCACAGGGTCACCTTGCCCGACAAACGGTCCTGCAGGGCGGCGATGTCCGCCTTCAGCTGGTCGGCACGGGAGACCCCGTTGGTGGTGCCGTAGTCCTGCTTTTTGCTCAGCTTGGGGAACTGCACATTGGTCAGCACCACCTGCTCAAAGCCCAGCTGCTGCACCTCTTCCACCAGGTCGCCCACATACTCCACTGCCGCCGTGGAATAAGGGTTCAGCCAGGGGTTGCCGTTCTTCTGGGCATCCAGCCACAGGGCGCTGCCGTTGTAGTGGATGGCCATGGAGGGGTCGGTGCGGGGCGAGATGGGGTCCTTGAAGGCCGCCAGCTGCGCCACCGGAATGAGCTTTTCTTCCCGCAGGATGGCCGCGATGTGCCCGGCGTCCAGCGGGTCGGCCACGATGCCGCCCGCCGCAGCCGCCGTCTGCGATGCATAGTAGATGTTTCCGGCCGCATCCTTCAGGATCAGCACGGCGTATTCCACGCCCTGCGCCTTCAGCTGCTGTGCCGTGGTGCGGAGGGTGTCATCGTCCGTGAGGGCCGCCGTGTCCAGCTCCGCCCACCGGCCGGAAACGATTGCCTTACCGTCAAAGACGTCCTCTTCCGGCTCCGATGCCGCCGAGGAAGCAGCCTCCGACGCAGCTGCCGAAGCCGCTGCCTGGGAGGATGCCGCCGCGCGGGATGCGCTCTCGGCTTCCAGATCCCGGTCCTTGACCACGGTGTACCAGGTGTGGGTAGCCCAGTCCAGCACATGGGGCGCGGCGAACCATGCCGCGGCCAGCACCACGGCCACCAGCACGACGATGCCCACGATCTTGCGGATGCGCATGCCGCGGCTGTAAAAGCTGCGGCGGTAGCGCTTGACCTTGGGCCGACGTTTATACTTTGCCATTTTGACTTACCTCCCTTTACAGGATCACCGAATGGCCGGTAAAGCCATAAATGGCCAGCGCCAGCACGCCGATGTACACCAGCGTGATGGGCAGGCCGCGGAACGCGGAAGGGATAGCCTTGCTGCGCAGGCGGTGCTGGGCCTCTGTGACCAGCAGCACAGCCAGCAGGTAGCCCACGCCGCTGCCCAGGCCAAAGCCCAGGCTCTGCATCAGCGTAAAGCTCTGGGTGCGCTCCACCAGCACGGTGCCCAGCACGCAGCTGTTCAGGGCTGCAACGGGCACGATGCGCAGCAGCTTGCCCGCAAGGGGCAGGCGGCGGCCCAGGCCGAGCACCAGCTCTTCGGCGGTGCAGACCACGGCAATGGCGGCCACATACACCAGCGGGCGCAGCTGGGCGCGGTTTTCCAGCGAGACGATCCAGCTGCCGGCATACCAGGTCAGCGGGGCCACCAGCACCTGCGTGATGCACAGCTGCAGGCCGAACAGCCAGCTGCTGGTGCGGTCATCCCCCACCAGCTGCACCAGACGGGACACGCCCAGTGCGCGGGTAAAGATGGCATTCTGGGCAAACACGGCCAGCACCGCATAGCCAAAGAACACCACCCAGGCATTCACAACATCTCTCATTGCTCGCCGTCCGCCTCCTTCTGTGCATGCACATCCACAAGGCTGCGCGCTTCCCGTACCAGATAGGCCTTGCGCCGGGCTGCCAGTGCACGCCACACGGCGCACAGCACGCCCAGCACGATAAAGCCGCCCGCCGGCATCCCGGCCATGGGCAGCACGGCCCGTTGCCCCACCGGGGTGCCGAACACCGTGCCCAGTGCCAGCCACTCGCGCACGCAGCCCAGCAGCATCAGCAGCAGCGCATAGCCCACCGTGATGCGCAGGCCTTTGGACACGGCCTTATGCAGCGTTTCCTGCACGCGGCCAAAGCGGTAGGTCAGCAGCGGCTCCACCACCAGCAGGGGCAGGTAGATGCCCAGGGTCAGCAGACCCGTGCCGAACACAGCGTTCAGGATGGGGTAGGCCGCCAGATACACCACCGACGCGCTCAGACTGTACACCAGCGCACGGGGCAGCAGCTTTTTCTGCAGCTCTTCCGGGGCCGGGTTCTCGCTGTTCAGGGGGAACAGACGGCTCAGCAGGCAGGCCAGCACGCGGGAGGGCACCAGCAGCAGCGTGACCGCAGCCGCCAGCATCACACCGTTATGGGCGGTGGTGGCCAGCACCACCAGCGGGGCCAGACCCATGCCCTGCATGACCACGGGGTTGTTCAGGAACACGCGGTCGTGGTGGGCAAAGCGGTCGGGGTCCTTCAAAATCAGTTCTGCAGTCGCTTTTCTCATTCTGCGGCCTCCTTTCCGGCACCGGATGCGGGCAGGTGGTGCAGCAGACGGTACAGCCGCACCTCGGTGCGGTCGATCCACGCCGAGATGCTGTTGACGGCCAGCACGGCAAAGCACACGCCCGTTTCGTACACGCCGTAATAACGGAAGCCCATGCTTACCCCGCCCACCAGCACACCGTACAGGATGCGTCCCATCCGGTGGTGGGCACAGGTGTAGGGCTCATTGATGAGGAACACCGCGCTGAACAGCACCGCGCCGGTGAGCAGCTCGTCCCGCACGCACTGCAGACGGGGCAGGGCGTTGACCAGCACATCGCTTTCTGCCAGACCCGCCTGCCGCGGGAAGAAGAAGGCGATGAGGGCGCAGGTGGCCAGAAAGCTCACCGAGGCCGTCATATGGGCATCCTTCTGGCTCCACAGGAACAGCCCGCAGGCCAGCAGCACCAGGGCGGCACCGGTGCCCATGGGGGCGGCGTATTCGCCCAGGCTCAGGGCAATGGGGTTGTAGTTCAGCATGCCGCCGCTGCTCAGGGTGTCCTCAATGGCACTGGACACCGGCACGCCGGAGGCATCCCACAGCGGGATGGCCGTATAGGGCTGCGGGTAACGGAACACCTGTTCCGGCCAGGACACCGCCGCCACAGCATAGCCCACGGCAGCCGGGTTGAAGGGGTAGCTGCCGTAGCCGCCAAAGACCTCCTTGCCGATGAGCACACCGGCCAGCACCGCCGCCACCAGCACATAGATGTCCACGGTGACCGGCATCAGCAGGGCGATGACCAGGGCAAAGCTCTCGTTGGACAGGTCGCTGTTCTGATATACGCGGTGCCGCAGCAGTGACACCAGACGGTCGCACAGGTTGCCGGTGAGCATGGCAATGCCGCACAGCAGCAGCGGGCGCAGGCCGTACAGGTAGCAGGCCATGCACAGCGGCGGCACCGCCATCCAGCAGATATGCTTGTAATATTTTCCGGTCTTTTGCAGCTGCTGTTCCTGCTCCCGGATCAATGCTTCATCCATACAACGCTCCCTCTCACAGGGCAGCCAGACGGCGCACGGCGGCGGTCATGTCGTTCTTGCCGAACACGGCACTGCCTGCCACCAGAACGTCGGCACCGGCCTCCACGCACAGCGGGGCGGTGGTGTCGTCCACGCCGCCGTCCACTTCCAGCAGATAGTGCAGGCCGCGCTTCTCGCGCTCCGCCTTCAGCCAGCGCAGCTTGTCCAGTGCCGAGGGCATGAACTTCTGGCCGCCGAAGCCGGGTTCCACGCTCATCACCAGCACCAGGTCCAGCTGGTCCAGATAGGGGACCAGCGCCTCCGGGGCGGTGCCGGGCTTGATGGTCAGGCCCGTCTTGCAGCCCAGCGCCTTCACGGCATCCAGCGTCTGCTGGATATCGTCCTCGCATTCCAGATGGAAGTTGTACAGGGTGGCACCCGCCTTGATGAAGGGTTCTGCGTACTGCAGCGGATGGCTGATCATCAGATGCACATCGTAAAAGGCATCCGGCAGGGTCTTGTGCAGGCTCTTGAGCACCGGCACGCCAAAGCTGATGTTGGGCACAAAATGGCCGTCCATCACGTCGTAGTGCAGCATCTGTGCACCGGCGTCCAGCACCGTGCGGCAGTCCGCGCCCAGCTTGCCAAAATCAGCCGAAAGGATCGAAGGACTTACAATCGCCATAGTATATCGTTACGCTCCGTTATATTCAAAAGTTTTTATTCTCACAGGCCCGGTATTTTTCCGGTTTTGCGGTTTCCGGAATACCGGGGCATGGATATCTTTAGTTTACATGAAAACGCACAAAAAATCAAACCTGCCGGCCTGTTTTTCACCGAAAAGTCGTAATTGGATAGATTTGTCCATCTGCCCTCTTTCTTTTGGCCCTGCGGGCAGCGTATTGACGATTTGAAATGGCTTCGCGTGCGCTTCGCCATAAATAGCGGAAAAATTATTTTTATATTCGCGTTTGTCGCGCTCTGCGGAGCGCTCCAAACGCATTTTCACGGGAGGGGCCGTTCCGGTAAATTGCATCGGATACCGGAATTGCATTTTGCGGGGAGTTCCCTCTCCACAAATTTCTGGACAGAGCACCGCATTCTGTGTATAATATATAGGATAAGGCCGCCGGGACTGCCGCGGCCTGTAAAATGGCGGCGGGCACTGCCCGCTCCCCGGAACAAAAGAGGAACCTTTCGTGAACGAGAAACCCAAAGAGACCAGAGCGCGGGTCTACCTGCGCCGCGCTGTGCTGGCGGCACTGGATGCCGCCATCGTGGCGTTCAGTTTTTATTTTGCACTGCTGCTGCGGGCCGACGGTGCGGTGGAAGCCGCCTGGTGGCCCCACAACCTTGCCATCCTGTACCAGAACCTGCCCTGGATCGTGGCGGTGTATGTGGCCAGCTTTTTGCTGGGCGGGCTGTACTCGGTGCTGTGGAAGTACGCGGGCGAGCGGGACCTGCTGCGCCTTGCGGTCATGGTGGCGGTGCCCACCGGCATCGTGTATGCGGTCAACCGGCGGTGCATCCACGGTGTGCTGTTCAACTCGGCCAACTGCATGGCGGCGGTGCTCATCCTGCTGCTGGTGGGCGGCAGCCGTCTGGCATGGCGGCTGTTTTTGAACCACCCGCTGGGCGAGCGCCTGCGCGGCGCGGCCAGCCGCGACCCCAACCGCCCCGTGATGATCGTGGGCGCGGGCGAGGCCGGGGCCTGGGCCATCAACGTGTGCAAGACCAACAAGCAGTATGGCCGCCCGGTGCTGGCCGTGGACGATGACCCCGCCAAGCTCCACCAGACCATCCACGGCGTGCCGGTCAAGGGCACGCTGGAGCAGATCCCGGAGCTGTGCAAGCGCTACGGCATCCACACCATTCTGGTGGCCATCCCCACCCTGAAGGGCAGCCGCCTGAACCACGTCATCGACCTGTGCGTGAGCACCCACTGCGCGGTGCAGATGCTCAGTGACCCCCAGCTGGTGGGCAGCGGTGCACCCCAGCAGGGGGCTTTCCGGGAGCTGAACCCGGCGGACTTTTTGTCCCGCGACGAGGTGACGCTGGACATGGAGAAGATCTCCGGCTACCTCACCGGCAAAACGGTGCTGGTGACGGGCGGCGGCGGCTCCATCGGCTCGGAGCTGTGCCGGCAGGTGATGCGCTTCCACCCGGGCAAGCTGCTCATCTTTGACATCTACGAGAACTGCGCCTACGAGCTGCAGATGGAACTGCAGCAGAAGTATGGCCGCGATATCCCGGTGACCGTGCTCATCGGCTCCATCCGGGACAAAAAGCGGCTGGACGAGGTGTTTGAGACCTACCACCCCACGGTGGTGTTCCACGCGGCGGCCCACAAGCATGTGCCGCTGATGGAGGTCAGCCCCGCCGAGGCGGTCAAGAACAACGTGCTGGGCACCAAGAACCTGCTGGTGAGCGCCAGCGAGCACGGGGTGGAGCGGTTCGTGCAGCTGTCCACCGACAAGGCCGTCAACCCCACCAGCGTCATGGGCTGCACCAAGCGCATCTGCGAGATGCTCATCCAGACCTTTGCGGGCAACACCGACATGAAGTGTGTGGCGGTGCGGTTCGGCAACGTGCTGGGCAGCCACGGCAGCGTCATCCCGCTGTTTGAAGCCCAGATCAAAAAGGGCGGCCCGGTCACCCTGACCGATGAGAACATCGAGCGCTACTTCATGACCATCCCGGAGGCGGCCCAGCTGGTGCTGCAGGCCGGTGCCCTGGCCGAAAGCGGCAACATCTATGTGCTGGACATGGGGGAGCCGGTCAAGATCATGGACCTTGCCAAGCAGCTCATCCGCTTTTACGGCTATGAGCCGGGCGTGAACATGGAGATCAAGGTGGTGGGCCTGCGCCCCGGCGAGAAGCTCTACGAAGAGCTGATGATGGACGAGGAGCAGGACAAGATGCGCCGCACCCAGCACAACAAAATTTTTGTGGCAAGCCCCCGCACCATCGACCTGGCCCAGTTCTACGAGCAGCTGCAGGCGCTGGAAGCCGCCGCCGCCCACAACGACGAGGGCGTGGTGAAGCAGCTTGCCGCCATGATCCCCACCTTTACCCCCACCCGCGAGAACCTGAAGCTGTAAGGGAAAGACAGCAAGTTGGCAACTGCGGCAATGGGCCGCGTGCATAATAAATGAGAGGGATGTAACTATGGAAAAGAAACCGTTCCTGACCGAGGCCATGGCACAGGAGATCATTCAGGATGTGCCCACGCCTTTCCACGTTTACGACGAAAAGGGCATCCGGGAAAATGCCCGCCGCATCAACAAGGCGTTCAGCTGGAACAAGGGCTTCAAGGAGTATTTTGCCGTCAAGGCCCTGCCCAACCCCGTCATCCTGCAAATTCTGCAGGAAGAGGGCTGCGGCGTGGACTGCTCCTCCCTGACCGAGCTGATGCTCAGCGAGGTGTGCGGCTTTACCGGCAGCGATATCATGTTCTCGTCCAACCAGACCCCCGTGGAGGACATGCAAAAGGCCTATGAGCTGGGTGCCTACATCAACCTGGACGACGCCACCATGGTGGACTTCCTGGACCGGGTGGCCGGTGTGCCGGAGACGGTGTTCTGCCGCTACAATCCGGGCGGCACCTTCAGCCTGGGCGAGAGCGAAGAGGGCTTCCAGGTGATGGACAAGCCCGGCGATGCCAAGTACGGCATGACCGAAGAGCAGATGATCGACAGCTACAAAAAGCTGATGGCCAAGGGTGCCAAGCACTTCGGCATCCACGCCTTCCTGGCGTCCAACACCATCTCGGATGCCTATTACCCGGAGCTGGCCGCCATCCTGTTCCGGCTGGCGGTGCGGGTGCACGAGGCCACCGGTGCCCACATCGGCTACATCAACCTGTCCGGCGGCGTGGGCATCCCCTACCGCCCGGAGCAGACCGAGAACGACATCCTGGCCATTGGCGAGGGCGTGCGCAAGAAGTTTGAGGAGATCCTGGTGCCGGCCGGCATGGGCGACGTGGCCATCTTTACCGAGATGGGCCGCTTCACCACCGGCCCCTACGGTGCCCTGGTGGCCACTGCCATCCACGAAAAGCACATCTACAAGGAGTACATCGGTCTGGACGCCTGCGCGGCCAACCTGATGCGCCCGGCCATGTACGGGGCCTATCATCACATCACCGTGCTGGGCAAGGAGGACGCCCCCTGCGACCACATGTACGACGTGGTGGGCGGCCTGTGCGAGAACAACGACAAGTTTGCCATCGACCGGATGCTGCCCAAGATCGACATCGGGGACGTGCTCTACATCCACGATACCGGTGCTCACGGCTCGGCCATGGGCTACAACTACAACGGCAAGCTGCGCAGCGCCGAAGTGCTGCTGTGCGAGGACGGCTCCCACCGGCTCATCCGCCGCGCCGAGACCCCCCGCGACTACTTTGCAACGCTGGACTTCCTGCCCCTGATGAAGCCTCTGTTTGAGGACTGAGGGCACGATTTGAAATAGCCGCCGCTTCGCTCTGGCTATATTTAGCGGAAATACAATTTTATATTGGCAGTTCAGAAACGCCTGCGGGCGTTTCTGAACTGCATTTTCACAGGAAGGGCCGTTCCGGTTGATTGCATTTGCTGCTGCTTGCCGCTGCGACCCCTTCCGTGAAGAGGCGTTTGGAGCGGCCCGCAGGCCGCGACAAACGCGAATTAAAATAAAATTACCTCTGCGATTGCCAGAGCGCAAGCGGAGGCAATTCTAAATCATTCCCTGCCCGAAACGACTACGACCAAACGAGGTACAAGCCATGTTTTTTGGATTTCAGCTCACCTGCGGCCTGATGATGGTGTTCTACGGTTACTCGGTCATGAAAAACCCCCGCGTGTGGGGCGACCAGGGCCGCCGCGCCGTCAAGCCCGAACATTTTGAAGAATACGGCCGCCAGAACGGGCTGTTCTTCCTCAAGGCAGGCTGCGTGATGGCGGTCATCGGCGCACTGGATGCGCTGGTCACGCTGGACGCGCTGCTGTATCTGCTGCTGTATGTGTTCGGCTTTGCGTTCGCGTTCTATCCGCTCACCCGCTGGTGCAAGGCCAATGAAGGTTTTAGCTGGCCGTGGCCCCACGTCAAGAGCGAGAAAAAGCGCATCAAGGAGCTGCGCAAGGAGCAGGAACAGCAGAAGAAAAAGTAAACCGGAACCGAGAAGGGCCGCCCGCGTACCGCACGCAGGCGGTCTTTTTTTTGTCCCTGTGCAGCGCGGGGGGAGAGCGGCACGATCTTGCACACAGACTGTTTCTTGACGATGTATCGCTTAAAAAGTCACTGTGCAAAGTTTGCACACAGACAAGGCCTGCACACTGAGTCACTGTGCAAACGGGGGTCAGAGTGCAAGACTTGCACACAGACAAAAAAGTACGATAATATATTATATATTTGTCTCTGTGCAACCTGTTTTATTCTGGTAGGCAAGCTGCGTGAACCAGCCGCGGGAGCCGTTCTTCTGGTTCAGCTGGTATTTGCCAATATCCCCGGCTTTCACCAGTTCGGCATAGGCGCTTTTATAAGTGCGCTCGCTGCACCCGATCTCCCGCATCACCTCGCTTTTCAGCTGCGGGCTTGCCATGCTGCCCAACCGGCTGTCGGCCAGCACGTTGAGGATGGCGTCCCGCGTGTCCTCCTTGGTCTGGGCCTGCCGCACCCGCGGCTCCTTGATGAAGTCGGCGTCTTTCTTGTCGGTATAGCCGTCAAACACGGCCTGCGCCGTCCGGACGCCGTCCAGCTCCACGTCCTCGATGTGCAGCA
>OGIU01001532.1_pt1 | contig 10835 bp, 7 predicted proteins | sample 1571791 | NCBI WGS metagenome assembly OGIU01 (sample SAMEA2582104, study PRJEB24529) | metagenome | biome: Human gut stool | place: China | collected 2011
ACGTTAATTCTTTCTTGCCTTGCTTATGCCTTCGGCATGTTGCAAGGCGGGTTGTTGATGTGTGATTGGGGTAAAAAACATCTTGCTTATGCCTTCGGCATGTTGCAAGGCGGGCTGTTGATGTGCGATTGAGATAAAAAATCCATCCTGCTTATGCCTTCGGCATTTTGCAAGATGGATTTTTTTACTTTGTGCCTGTTGAGCCGAAGCCGCCTTCGCCTCTTTCTGTGTCGTCAAGCTCTTCTACTTCGTTGAATGATGCTGTGATGTATGGTGCTAAGACTATCTGAGCGATTCTGTCTTTTGGTTCTATGGTTACAGGTTTATCTGAATGGTTGTGGAGGGCTACTATGATTTCACCTCTGTAGTCAGAATCTATTACACCTACTTTGTTGGCTGGGGCAAGACCTTTTTTGCATGCCATTCCGCTTCTTGCATAGATGAGGCCTACGAGTCCTGTTGGTATCTCCATTGCTATTCCTGTTTTGATGAATTCAGTTGTGCCTGGCATAACTGTTACAGCTTCGGACATTCCTGAGTAGAGGTCTGCTCCGGCTGAGAATTCTGTTCCGTATGTTGGGATACAGGCGTTAGGATTTAATTTCTTAATATTAACTTTCTGTGACATTGTGTAAACTCCTTTATATTATTAATCGTACAGAAGTACGATATTACCTGATTCGAGTGATTCTTTTACAAGGATTGTCCTCTGGTTTGATGAACCTTTGAACTGAAGCATCATATCTTTCTTGTCTTCTTCATATTTGCCGTCAACTATGACGTCAATGTATTGAAGCATTTCTTTAGTTTCTTTCCATTCATTGCACATTCTTCCAACAATATCTTTGTCAAACAGATATCCTGTAAAGCACCATATACTCAGGTCAGGATATATTCTGCGTACTTCCCTCAGCAATGGAAGGAGTCCCTGCTGGTTGCTGTGTTCAAATGGTTCACCTCCTAGAAGTGTGAGACCTGTAACATAGTCTGGGGCAAGGGAATCAATGATTTCTTTGATTGTATCGTCTGTGAAGTCCCTGCCATAATTAAAATCCCATGCAATTTCGTTAAAACAACCTTTGCATCGGTGTGTGCATCCACTTACAAAAAGAGATGTACGCACCCCTGGTCCGTTAGCAATATCGCAGGTTTTTATCTCGGCATAATGCATAATATAAACCCTCTTTCTAAAAGTTGCAATAAATCTGTATTATTAGCTGATAATGACATCTTATCACATGAATTACAGAATTATGAATGCTATATTAAGACTATAGCAAATGATTTAAATCTGTTGTACAATTATAGCAGATTTGCTCGTGACAAACAATGGAGGGTACATATAATGAAAATTTATTTTGACAAGCTTTACAGATATGACAGATTACAGGAACCGGCAGGCATAGCACTTCCTTTTAAGGAAGGAGAGTTAAAGACTGCTGACAGGATAGCTATTACACAGGATGGCAGAAAATGTATGGTTCAGCCAAAGGTTACATCGAAACATGCAGATGGAAGCATAAGGTACCTGTATGTGGATTTTCTTGCTGATATTCCGGCTAATAAGGGCGCAGTGCTTGAATTTGAAAAAGAGTCTGATGGAAGCTGTGAAGAAAAGGGAGTATCTGTTACTCAGACTGGGCAGGGACTGTGTGTTGACACAGGCTGTGTTACATTTACAGTAAAGAATAATTCCCAGAATATATTTGAAACACTTGATGATGGAAGAAAACATTATACCGCTCAGAATTTTGAAGGACCATATCTGAAAGACGATATGGGAAAATACGACATTAATATTGGTGAGTGGAAGATTATAGATGCAGGTCCTGTAAAATGTGTAATCAGGGCTAAAGGAAGTAACATTCTTAATAATAAAAAAGTTGATTTTGAGATAACACTTACATCATATGCAGCTAAGTCATGGATTGATGTATCATACAGAATTATTAATACGACTTATGATGAGCTTCATATTAAATCGCTGGTATTTTATGCAAAACCGGATGAGACAATCACTCCAAGTGATGATTTGTTTGATATGCACATTAATATGGATAATGATTCTACCGGATGTGGAGATGTACTTACGGATAATTCTAAAGAGAATGGACCTGTGTATCACACAAGAGGAACCGGGGAATTAGAGATGATATCTGGCAAAGCACCTGTTTCCAATGTAAGAACACTTGTTGGAAGCTCTAATTATAAGACTGATTTCTATATTGGAAGAGATGGAGTGCAGGTTAATAAGATTATCGATGATGCATATCTTGTAAAGGAAGCAAATGAACATTTTGCAGAGGTATTCTATGGTACATTTCTTGCAGATTATACCGATGGAAATGATGGATTGTGTATAACTGTATATCAGGCACAGCAGAATTATCCGAAGGCAGTTAAGGCATATGACGGCGGAGTAGCTGTTATGCTTGTTCCAGAGGATATTGGAAATGTTGTTATGCAGTCTGGTATGGCAAGGGAACAGAGATTCCTGATGCATTTCCATGAACCGGATATGCAGATGTGGGAACTTGATAACAGAAGTACAATATACCAGATGCCTGACAGACCATGCATAGCACCAGAGGAATTCAAGAAGGCAGAAGTGTGTATGGATGTATTCCCTGAACATCTTGTGAATGAAGTTGAAATCGCACTTATTGCAAGGGCTGATAATCATTCAAGATGCTACGGCATGCTGAATTGGGGCGATTCTATTGATATGGGATATACTTTACAGGGAAGAGGCGGCGGAAAACCTGTATGGAGTAATAATGAATATGATTATCCGCATTCATGTGCTCTTATGTATGCAAGAACTGGAATCAGAAGATTCCTTGACTATTTAATAGTTTCAGCAAAGCATCAGATGGATGTTGATGTATGCCATTACAGCAAGAATCCATTAAGAATAGGTGGACAGTGGGAACATACAGCAGGCCATTGTAAGAATGGAATAATGGTATGCTCACATGAATGGGTTGAAGGAGTGATTGATTACTATCATTTTACAGGTGATGAGAGAGGTCTTGAGACAGCTATAAGTATAGGTGATAACATATTAAGACTTCTGGATACACCAATGTATGCAAAACCGGGAGAAGCCAATGCGAGAGAAACTGGCTGGGCTTTACGTGCACTTGTTGCATTATATGTGGAGACAAGAGATGAAAAATGGCTTGCAAAATGTGAGTGGATTATTGACAGCTTTAAGATATGGGAAGAGGAGTATGGCAACTGGCTTGCTCCATATACGGACAATACTCTTATAAGAGTAGGATTTATGATATCAGTAGCTGCAGGAAGCGTAATGAGATATTACAGGGTATTCCCAAGAGAAGATATTAAGCAGATGCTTATAAGAGCAATTGATGATATTGTAGAGAATTGTACTCTTGACAATGGCTTGTTCTATTATAAGGAACTTCCTTCACTTTCAAGAAATGGAAATAACACACTTCTTCTGGAATCACTGGCAATTGCCTATGAGCTGACAGGTGATAAGAAGTATCTTGAGTATGGTTTCAAAACATTTGAAACAAACATTAATAACACAGGCAGGGCAGGAATTGGTTCTAAAAAGGTTATAGATGATGCTGTTATTGTTTCCGGTGACAGCACGAAAGGATTTGCACAGAGCTTTATACCGCTTGTTACATATTATAAGGCACTTGGAGATACAGGATTAATTAATAATGTAAAGCTGTATTAATAGTTTATTACGGTGAGAGAAAGCAAACACGCTTCGTTAGGGCGGGCTTTCTCTCACTGCTTTTTTTGTATATAGCAGCATTAACGCCCTCACAGCTTGGAAAAGTCGCAGATATTTACTGGTTTTTTTATGTAATATATAGTATAATCTTCCAAAAGTGTTTGTAATTGACGGAAAGGTGGTTTTTTATGAGAATCGGAATAAGAGCACATGATGTAGCATACGCTCCATTAGAGGAGCTTATACCTAATATACATGCACAGGGTTTTCACTGTATGCATATAGCATTAAGTAAGTCTATTAAGGAGTTTAAGCCGGGCGTGGAGACTATGACACCGGGACTTGCCATGTATATAAAAGAGTTATGTACAGAGAATAAGGTTGATGTTGCAGTACTTGGCTGTTATCTTAACCTTTGCAATCCCAATCCTGAGAAGCATAAGGAGATTGTTGAGAAGTATAAGGCACATATAAGATTTGCAAGTATTCTTGGCTGTGGAGTTGTTGGTACTGAGACTGGTGCGGTTAATGAGGAGTATAAGTATGAGCCAGCTAATCACAGTGAGGAGGCACTTCAGTGCTTTATTGATAATTTAAGGCCAATAGTTAAATATGCTGAACAGTTTGGTGTCATTGTAGCAATTGAGCCTGTATGGAAGCACATTGTATACACTGTCGAACGTGCAAGAAAGGTGCTTGACGCTATTGATTCACCTAATCTTCAGATTATATTCGACCCGGTTAACCTGTTATGTGTTGATAATCTTGCACAGCAGGATGAGATTATTGAGAAAGCATTTGACCTGTTATTAAAGGATATTGCTGTTGTTCACTGCAAGGATTATATTGTTGAAGGCAGTGAGCTTAAGTCAGTGGCAGCAGGTACAGGAAAGGGTAATCCGGTGACCGGAGGAGGTCTTAATTATCCACTTCTGTTAAAGAAGATTAAGGAGCATAAGCCATATGTACACTGCACACTGGAAAATACTGTTCCTGAGAATGCAGTGGCTACAAGAGAATTTATGGAAAGAACATATGCCAGTGTATAAATAATGGGCTTAAGAAAACTATAACGCTGGACAATTACCAGAGAATGGAGGCACGTATGCCAGAGAATATAGAGTTACCAGGCGCAAGCCATAACAAAACTAATCAGGTTGAAAGAGCGGTGGATACACCAGCAGATTTTACAAGTCCTGAGGAATTATATAAGGATCTTATTGCAGCTATAAAGAAATACCACCCATCTACAGATCTGTCTGATATTGAGAAGGCATACGAGACCGCAAGAAAGGCACTTGAGGGACAGTTCAGAAAATCGGGTGAGCCATATATAATCCACCCTTTATGTGTTGCTATCATTCTGGCTGAATTAGAGCTTGATAAGGAGTCAATTATTGCAGGTCTTCTTCATGATGTTGTTGAAGATACAGTTATGACAACTGAAGATGTTGCAAAAGAATTTGGTGATGAGGTAGCACTGTTAGTAGATGGTGTAACAAAGCTGACACAGCTCAATTACCAGCATGATAAGATTGAGGTCCAGGCAGAAAACCTTAGAAAAATGTTCCTTGCAATGGCAAAGGATATAAGAGTTATCCTTATAAAGCTTGCCGACAGACTGCATAATATGCGTACAATGCAGTATCAGTCGCCGGCAAAGCAGATTGAGAAATCAAGAGAGACAATGGAAATATATGCCCCAATTGCTCATAGGCTGGGTATTTCCAAGATTAAGGTAGAACTTGATGATTTATCAATGAAATATCTGATGCCTGATGTATATAATGATCTTGTTGAACAGGTCAACTTAAACAGACCGGGCAGAGAAGCATTTATAAAGAGCATAATTAAAGAAGTCGGCATGCATATAAGCAATGCCGGTATTGAGGCAGAGATAGACGGAAGAGTTAAGCATTTTTTCTCAATCTACAGAAAAATGGTTAACCAGAATAAGACGCTTGACCAGATATATGACATATTTGCAGTAAGAATCAAGGTTGACACAGTAAAAGACTGTTATGCGGCACTTGGTGTAATACACGAAATGTATAAGCCTATTCCAGGACGTTTCAAGGATTATATCGCCATGCCTAAGCCTAATAATTACCAGTCGCTCCATACAACACTTATTGCATCTAACGGACAGCCGTTTGAGATACAGATAAGAACTTACGAAATGCATAAGATTGCTGAGTATGGTATTGCAGCCCACTGGAAATATAAAGAGGGAAAAACTGGCGAGAAGGACAATCAGAGTGAGGAAGCAAAGCTTAGCTGGTTAAGACAGATTCTTGAATGGCAGAAGGAAATGTCTGATAACAAGGAATTCTTATCATCAATCAAGAATGACCTTAACCTTTTCTCAGACAGCGTATACTGCTTTACACCTACGGGTGATGTCAAGAACCTTCCGGCAGGCTCATGCCCTATAGATTTTGCGTACAGCATTCACAGTGCTGTAGGTAATAAGATGGTAGGAGCGAGAGTTAATGGAAAGCTTGTTACTATTGATTATGTTATTAAGAATGGTGACAGAATCGAGATTATAACATCGCAGAATTCAAAAGGACCAAGCCGTGACTGGCTTTCAATTGTAAAGAGCACACAGGCAAAGAATAAGATTAACCAGTGGTTTAAGCAGGAGTTAAAGGAAGATAATATCATTAAGGGCAAGGAAATGGTTGCTAACTACTGTAAGACTAAAGGAATTGTTCTTTCTGATATTACCAAGCCTGAATATGTTGAAAAATGTCTTAACAAATATGGCTTTAAAGACTGGGATTCTATTCTTGCAGCCGTTGGACATGGTGCACTTAAAGAGAGTCAGATAGTAAACAGGCTTAATGAGGAGCATTTAAAGACCAAGAAGGCAGAAGTTACAGACAAAGATGTGCTTGAGGAAATCGTTGCCGCTGAGTCTAAGGAAAAGTCAAAGAAGAAGGAAGGCAAAGGTGGAATTGTCGTTAAGGGAATCCATGATGTTGCTGTGAGATTTTCAAAGTGCTGTAATCCGGTACCTGGTGATGAGATTGTCGGATTCGTTACACGAGGAAGAGGTATATCAATTCACAGAACAGACTGTGTTAATATAATCAACTTCCCGGCTAATGAGCGTGCTCGTCTTATAGAGGCTGAATGGGAGCAGGGACAGACAGCAGGCGATACCTATGAGGTTGAAATCAATATATTTGCCAACAACAGAACCGGTCTTATTGTTGATATATCAAGGATGTTCACAGAAGCGGAGATTGATGTAAAGTCTATGAACTGCCGTCTTAATAAGAAAGAATTCGCTACCATAAGTGTTGGTTTTGATATTCATGGCAAGGAAGAGCTTAACAGAATTATAGATAAATTAAGAAAGATAGACGGAGTTACTGATATAACAAGAACTGCCGGCTAAGAAAGGTTTGCAGATTATGATTAAGATAGAATCAAGAGTATTGGGACCGGTAGCTACTAACTGTTATCTTATAATTAACTTAGATAACAACGAGAGCATAATTGTTGACCCGGCAGATTCACCAGAGTCTATATATGATATGGTTGTGCGTTCAGCAAGCAAGCCACAGGCAATACTTCTTACACATGGACATTTTGACCATATAGGTGCTGCTAATGAAGTGCGTGAGCATTATGGAATTAAGATATATGCATCATGTGATGAGGAAAAGCTTCTTGCTTCACCGGCAAGAAACCTGTCGAATGCATACGGCATGAGTCTTAAAGTTACAGCAGATGTACTTCATAATGATGGGGATATTCTTGAACTTGCAGGACTTAAGATAAAGGCAATCCATACACCGGGACATACAGCAGGCGGAACATGCTATTATATCGAATCAGACAAGACACTTATGTCAGGTGATACACTTTTTGCCGGTTCAGTCGGAAGAACAGATTACCCTACAGCAAGCTCTGCTGCAATGATGGAGTCACTTCATGACAAGCTCTGCAAGCTTCCTGATGATACAGATGTATATCCTGGACATGGAGAGTTCACAACGATTGGATATGAAAAGCAGAACAATCCGTTTATGTGATGCCCGCAAGAGAAAAGGAAGCAACGCGAAGCGTTATTTACTTTTCGCGGGGCATCAACGAGCAAACAGCCTGCGAAGCAGGCGGAGAAGCACGATAGTGCGGGTTTGCGAGTATGGAATCAGCAGGCGAAAAGAAACTGACGCGAAAAGGAAGCAACGATGATATATATTAAGATTGATAATGATGTATTTTATGATGATGCGGTTGTGCTTGTCCGTTCATTTTATCCAAGAACTGATGTTATGGCACTAAAGGCAGATTCCAAACCGGAAGAGAAAGATGAGGTTCTTTCAATAGAAGTTCCTGATGTCACAGGGCTTGATAAGAAGAATGCCCACGAAGTGTTTAAGGACAGCTTATATAAGAAGCTTTCAGAAAAGACAGGCAAGAAGCTGCCGTGGGGATATCTTACAGGAGTAAGACCAAGTAAGATTGCGTACACAATGCTTGAAGAGGGCGCAACCAAGGAACAGATTAAGAAACATTTTATGGACAAGCATTATGCAAGTGAAGAAAAGGCTGAACTTGCGCTTACAGTAGCGAGGAAAGAACTGGATATACTTACAGATATGGATTATAAGACAGGCTACAGCCTGTATATTGGAATTCCGTTCTGCCCAAGTATCTGCCTGTACTGTTCCTTTTCATCATATGCACTTGGTGCGTACAAAGACTATGTAGATAATTATGTGGATGCACTTATTAAGGAGATAAGATTCGTCGCTGAATCCATGAAAGGAAGAAGACTTGATACAGTGTACATGGGTGGCGGAACACCTACAACTTTAAGTGCAGCACAGTTAGATAAAGTACTGACAGTGGTTGAAGAAGCATTCGACTTGAGCAGATGCCGTGAGCTTACTGTAGAAGCTGGAAGACCGGACAGCGTGACACCGGATAAATTCAAGATTCTTAAAGCTCATAATGTGGGAAGAATATCTATTAATCCGCAGACAATGAACCAGAAAACACTTGATTTAATCGGAAGAAAGCATACGGTTGAAGATATTAAGAATGCTTATGCAATGGCAAGAGAAGCAGGACTTGATAATATCAACATGGATATGATTCTTGGACTTCCGGGAGAGGGTGTAGACGAGGTTTACCATACACTTAATGAAATTAAGGCAATGAGGCCGGAGAGTCTTACCGTTCATTCACTTGCAATTAAGAGAGCTTCAAGACTTAATATATTGCGTCAGCAGTACACAGAGCTTTCAATCGAGAACACAGACAGTATTATCGCGATGACTGAGCAGACAGCAAGAGATCTCAACATGCAGCCTTATTATATGTACCGTCAGAAGAATATGGCAGGTAATTTTGAGAATGTTGGCTATGCAGTTCCGGGACTTGAATGTATATATAATATTCTTATTATGGAAGAGAAGCAGACGATAATTGCGTGTGGCGCAGGTGCTTCAACTAAGGTTGTGTTCCATAATGAAGGTGATGAAAACCATTCTGTGCGTATTGAGCGAATCGAGAATGTCAAAGATGTCAGAAGCTATGTCGAGAGAATTGATGAGATGATTGAGAGAAAGCGGAAGTTCTTTGGGGAGAATGAGTTTTGATAAATGGAATGGATTGACTGGCATGGGGAATGTGATAAGCATAGGTAATCAGGGCTTTGATAGTATAAGAGAGAACAATTATTTTTTTATAGATAAAAGCAGTCTCATTAAAGAATGGTGGGATTCTGGTGATGTTGTTACTCTGATAATACGCCCTCGCAGGTTTGGCAAAACGCTTAATATGAGTATGCTTAATTGTTTTTTCTCTAGTAAATATGCTGGAAGGTCAGACTTGTTCAAAGGCTTATCAATATGGGATGATTCCAGTTACAGAGATATACAGGGAACTTACCCTGTCATATATCTCAGTTTTGCTGATGTTAAGCAGACAAGCTATGCCGAGGCAGTTTCTAAGATTAAGAGCATAATATTGGAAATGTACTCACAGTATGAAAGAATGATTGATAAGGATGCTTTGACGGACAGTCAGAGACAGCTGTTATCAACAATTAAGGTTGGAATGGATGATATTGCAGCCCAGAATTCATTAAAAATATTATCTTCTGTACTTGCAGAGACAACAGGAAAGAAAGTCATAATATTATTAGATGAATATGATACTCCTATGCAGGAGGCTTATCTTGACGGTTATTGGGATGAATTCACAGCATTTATAAGAGGATTCTTTAATGCAGCATTTAAGACCAATACGTATCTTGAGAGGGATATGCTCACAGGTGTTACAAGAGTTTCAAAAGAATCAGCATTTTCAGATCTGAATAATCTTGTGGTTGTCACAACGACATCTGACAGATACAGTACATGCTTCGGATTCACAAAGCAGGAAGTATATGCGGCACTTGACAGTTTTGATCTGGGAGAGCAGAAAGATAATGTCAAGAAATGGTATGACGGTTTCACATTTGGCAGACACAAAGATATATATAATCCATGGTCAATAACGAATTATCTAAAAGAACAGAAGTTTATTCCGTATTGGGCACTTACAAGTTCTAATAGTATGATAAGCAGACTGATACAGTCGGCATCGATAGACATGAAGATGGATATGGAAACTCTCCTTAATGGTGGAGAAATAACCGTTTGCTTTGACGAGCAGATAGTATTCAGCCAGCTTGAAAATGATGAGAATGCAGTCTGGAGTCTGATGGTTGCCAGTGGATATCTTAAAGTATGCGAAGTTGAATACAGAGGCATGATGGGTAAACCATGGTATCATCTTGCTGTTACTAACATGGAAACACTCAGCATGTTTACAGGTATGTTTACAGGATGGTTTGCTGACAAAAGCACTAATTATAACAGCTTTGTCAAAGCATTTATCAGTGGGAATGTAAAAGAAATGAATATATACATGAATGATGTTGCTTTATCGACAATAAGTAATTTTGATTCAGGTATGCATCCTTCATCAGTCAGTGAACCTGAGCGTTTTTACCATGGTTTAGTCCTTGGATTATTGTCTGAATTGTATGATACTTACGAAGTGAAATCAAACAGAGAAAGCGGATATGGAAGATATGATGTTATGGTGATTC
>OGIU01001533.1_pt1 | contig 10829 bp, 10 predicted proteins | sample 1571791 | NCBI WGS metagenome assembly OGIU01 (sample SAMEA2582104, study PRJEB24529) | metagenome | biome: Human gut stool | place: China | collected 2011
GATTTTTGCCTCCTTAACATTGGCTTATGCCATATCAATACTATTATTATAGCAATTTAATAGCTCTCTAACAACCATTCTAAAACATTTCGTTGTTGAATTCCGTCATAATTTGCATTTTTATTTAATTCATCCAATGTAAGTAAAAACTTTGGATATTGGTCTTGTACGGCCTTAAGAGGTGCGAGCTCACGATTTAGCGTATTAGGATCTAACACAGTTTCGCTTACCTGATAGTATTCTGTAACATCCACTTTTTGTGCAACAAAGTCAATTTCACCCTTAGCTAATTGGCCTACATATACAGTATATCCACGACGAATGAGTTCAAGAAAAACGATATTCTCTAAAATATGTCCTGTATCACAACTCGCGTTGCCAACTAATAGATTACGTAATGTTGCATCCACACAGTAGTACTTTGCATTTATACGCAATAATTCTTTACCGCGCACATCATAACGATTGACCTTATATAGCAACAAGCTATCTTGCAAGCCTTGTAAATATCGTTCTACCGTTTTATTATCTATTTTTCTACCGGCGCTAACGAGCGAATTTGCAATCTTATTGGGTGAAAGCAAACTACCTATGTTAGACATAATATATCTCACAATATCTTGTAAGATTGTAACATCACTAATCTTCAATCGAGCCACAACATCATGTAATAATAAGGTATTGTATAGGCCTCGTAGATATTCTTGTATATCAAAATCTTCGCCCCCTAATTGTTGCGTATAAGGGAATGAGCTTTCACGAAGATATGACTCATAGGCAGGAATTAAAGAGTACTGATTACCATCGTATTTGCTATAGTAAAACTCACTAAAGGACAGTGGTAACATCTGAATTTCCACATACCGCCCAGTCAGTAGCGTAGCAATATCGGATGACATAAAGTATGCATTGGAGCCCGTAATATATAAATCTGTATTTTCTTTCACAAACAAGCTATCTACGACACGATGAAACTGATCAACGTGCTGAATTTCATCAAGGAAAATATAATTCATTTCATCAGGCTGCATACGTTCTAAAATATATTGATACAGCGCATGATAATCTCGTAAATGCTCATATTCTAGTTCTTCAAAGTTAATGGATATTATCTGTTTAGGTTTAACGCCTTCCGATAACAGCTCATCCTTAAATAGCCTAAATAACGTAGATTTCCCACAACGACGTATACCAAAGACAACCTTAACAATAGGCCGATTCCGATTACGTCGTAAAAAATCTAGATATCCTTGGCGCTGAATTAATTTCATAAGGGCCTCCTCATCTATGTACGTTCTCATAGATGGAACCCTCTTATTAGTATTGTCAAATATCATATCGACTACCTAATAACTCTGGATTCCATTCCAACTTTATATTAATTTTATCATAAAATTGGATTTCATTCCAAAGTTTTACTATTTAGTGTTCAAATATGGATTCTATTCCAATGTTTTATACAAAGAACATTCTATACTATCAGTATTATTCTTTTACCTAAAAACAGGGTCTCCTTATATTGAATAACCACCACATAAAACAGTACAATACTAGTAATAGAAATACTGTATTACTTAGAAAATAATCTTTACCTTACATTACTTCAAAAATACTGTTTACCTCACTAGTTTATATGTAATCTTGGAGGACTCATGGCCAACACAGATACAACAATCAATGCAATTATCAATCCTCAAATCAACGATGCCCCCATCGATATAGAGAAAACCATCAAAGCCTTAGAACGCAACAACTTCGTGGTCCATTATTTTGAAACAGGCGCTGACGCAGTGGCCTATTTACAGTCTCGCATTCAACATAAACGAGTGGCTATCGGTGATTCACGCACCTTATTGGAACTCAAGGTTCATGATGCTTTGTCCCAGGTCAACGATGACATAACAGATATTCAGCGACCTCTTCCTGGTGAAAGTTTCCGCGATACAGCGCTACGCACAATGGGACGCGATGTATTTTTAACCTCTGTTAACGCCTTAGCGCAAACGGGTGAAATGGTCAACATCGATGGCACTGGCAACCGTGTAGCGGCCTCTCTATTCGGATCACAAGAGGTATTCTTTGTGCTAGGTCGCAATAAAATTACACCTGATTTAGCCTCGGCTATTTACCGAGCGCGCAATGTGGCGGCACCACTGAACAGCAAAAAAAATAAAAAAAGTTCCCTCAATCCTTGTGCCAAGCTAGAAGAAAAATGCTACGACTGTGGTTCGCCTGACAGGATTTGTAATGCCTTAACGATTTATTACAAGAAAATGCGCAACATGCAAACCATGGAGGTTATTATCATCAACGAGGATTTAGGATTTTAATGAAATTCTATATGTCGATGTTCTATGCCGTGAAAGTCAATAAAGCCTAAGTCAGGGCCTCCAAAAAATGTATCTAAGGGCATATTATCAAAGCCATTGACTATCCTACACAGCGTAGATATACGAGGGTCTATATTCCCCTTTTCCAGTCCGCTAATATAGGACTGTAACAATCCCGTTCGCTTAGCTAACTCTTGTTGAGTTATATGATAGTGGCGGCGCCATAAGAGAATGAGAACGCCTAAGTGTTGGATAGCCTTTTCTGACTGTGTTTCACTACATACGATATCATACGTCATAGAAACCTCACTTTCTATACTATCCTTAATAACAACTCTTTGCCTCCACAATACGGCAACCAATTAAGAGGGGCCATAGCAACTTGAATTGTGATGACATATAATAGAAAATCCCTTGCGATACATTCATATTGCAAGGGATTTTTATTCATATTATGTTGTAAAATTATGCTTAAACATACATACATGTATATTCTTGTACATAAAAGTCTTATTTATTCTCTTCTGCAATAGCCATAGCACGTTTGATTTCCATGTATTTAACCATGCCATCAACGGCTTTTTTAGCTTCGCGCATAGCGAGTACTACAGTGGCTGGTTTATGTACTACGTCACCACCGGCGAATACACCTTCACGGCTCGTCATACCGTATGGTTCTTCGGATGTAAGAATATAACCTTTTTCATCAACACGAAGGTTATTGCCTTCACCAACGAGGCGTGCATTAGGTTTATGACCAGCAGCGATGATGATTTTATCTACAGGCATAACTTGGTATTTACCTGTACCATGGATACCAGCACCATCTTCATTAAGGGCCATCACTTCGTATTTGAAGCCTTCTACCTTGTCTGTACCTTCTACGCCGACTGGAGAAGCGAACCATTGGAATTGAACACCTTCGGCACGCGCTTCTTCGTATTCGGATAATAATGCAGGCATTTGCTCTTGGCTACGACGATAAGCTACAGTGACAGATTCACAGCCTAAACGTACACATGTACGAGCCGCATCCATCGCTACGTTACCACCGCCAATGATAACAACGCGGTCTCCTTTTTTCACAGGAATCGCTTTTTCTTCAAGCTCACCATTCTCTACAAGTTGTACATTTGTTAACAAGTACATCGCTTGGAATACGCCTGTAATTTGATCATTTTCCATGCGCACTTCTTGAGGAATATGCGTACCTGTACCGATGAAGATAGTATCAAATCCTTCGGCGAATAAATCATCTAGGGATTTGTCTTGACCGATAAATGTATTACATACGAATTTAACGCCTAAACCTTCAAGGCGAGCGATTTCACGGCGTACAACGGATTTGGACAAACGGAATTCTGGGATACCGAATAATAATACGCCACCTGGTTCGGATTGACCTTCAAATACGGTTACATCATAACCTAGTTTCGCTACGTCCCCTGCAACGGATAAGCCCGCAGGGCCAGAACCAACAACGGCTACTTTGCCAAGATCTTGTTTAATTTTCTTAGGTTTGCGCAATTCATTGATGCTTTCAAAATCGGCAGCAAAACGTTCCAATTTGCCGATGTTGATAGGCGGTTTCTTAGCCTTATTCATGATGCAGTTACCTTCGCATTGATTTTCACGAGGGCACACGCGACCACAGATAGCTGGCAAGTTTGTACGTTCCGCCAAGATATCGTTGGCTAAACCAAAGTTACCGTGCGCGATGGCTTGGATAAAACGAGGAATTTCGTTTTCAATAGGACAACCCATACGGCACAAAGGTTTTGGACAGTTTAGACAGCGTTTCGCCTCAGCGAGCGCCTCCTCCATCGTGTAATCCGCATCAAAATGAAGGGGTTTTAATTCATTACTCATGGCACATGCCTCCTTAACAGGATCCAGTACTATACTTATATTAGCCTTCCCATATAGCGGCACAGTTCGATGAAGCAAACTCACATATGAACATCGCCCACTATATACGGCCAAGAATTTATCATTTGTAACCATTCGATACGAGTGTGGTCACTGGTGAGACACACACTATTCTATAGTATATTCTAAATTGTGAAAGTCCCAACAGTCAAGCAAATCTAACACCTTTTGTATACCAATATAGCCCCTATTCATGCAAGGATTGCATAGAAACAAAAGATACTGTAACAGCAATTCTTAAGGGTATATTTACATATATATCTATGCATGTATACTGATAATAGATAGAGTAATTAATTCCCACCACATTAACATACACTTATAGAGGTTCACTATGAACACAATAGACTTTACTGAAACATACTATATCGATCGCCGCGGTTCCCATTCCCGCAAATGGGACGGTGAGCACTTAAAATTTAGTCGCACCGACCTATTACCACTGTGGGTGGCAGACATGGATTTCATGACACCACCATGTCTACAAGAGGCGATTGCAAACTATGTGAAAACAACGCCTTTAGGCTATACCATGACAAATCCTAATTACTTAGATGCGGTCATCAATTGGTACAAATGTCGCCATAATTGTAATCTTGAACAAGACTGGTTAACCAGTGCGCCCAATGTGATTACAGGTATCATGTGGTGTATTGGGGCTTTCACAAAAACAAATGATGCCATCGCAGTCCTTACGCCCGTGTACGGAGCCTTCGATGCCCGCGCCAATGATGCATACAGACGCATCGTTGCAGTGCCACTACATCGCACTTTGAGCAATAAATATACTATCGATTATGATGCATTCGAGTCCGCCATTAGTCAAAACGGTGTGAAGGTGTTCATCCACTGCAATCCGCATAACCCCGTGGGCCACGTATGGACCGAAGAAGAAATGGACCGATTATTTAATATCTGTAAGCAACACAATGTGCTCATCATAAGTGATGAAATTCATCAAGACCTTATTACCGGTTCCACACCGTTTACGTCCGCACTATCCGTATCCAACGGTCATTATGCAGACCATATGATAACCATGTCATCTGTGTCAAAATCATTTAACATGGCCAGCTTACATCAGGCGGAAGTGATAATTCCAAACGAGGTGTTACGACATCAATATAACGCTTACAAAGCGCAAGTGTACCACACGGATGCCGATGTCATCGCAGAAACGGCTATCACTGCGGCATATACCCACCCAGAGGCGGAAGCATGGCTAACAGATGTACTGGCTGTCATTCGTGAAAACTACGATTATTTATGTAACGAACTGCTATCTGCCTTTCCTAAGCTACGCATTAGTCCTATGAATGGCACCTATTTGGCATGGATAGATTTTGGCGCCTACGTAATGGCTGACGATATGCACGATGTATTTGAAAACCAATGCCGCATTGCCCCTAGCTTTGGCGAATGGTTTGGTGGTGAAAGCTACGCCACCTTTGTGCGTCTAAACTTAGCAACAAGTTTAACCAATATTAAGGTAGCTACACATAGCATCATTGAGCATATACAACCTTAGCCCTATGCAATCTATAAAAAATCTACTCTCCATATAAAAAGCTGCTCTAGTATCAGTCCTAGAGCAGCTTTTTTGTATATGGTCAGATTATATAATTCTCTTATTTAGATCTACCGAAATGTTCCTTTGCAAATTGCATGTCTTGTACGAGTTCTAATGTACCAATATAGTTATTATGTTGGTCGCGTACAGCCATGTAGTTTACATAGAATGGACGGCCTTGTTTTTCGAGCCATACGGCCACATTATCGCGGTCCCCTTTACGGAAAGAATCAATGATACCGCGTACAATTGGTTCTACCTTTGGCGGATGACAGGAATACACGTCCCGGCCAATTGCTGTAGTAGGACGTTTGAATACCTTTTCACCATCGTTGAAGTAACGGTTAATATCTTCATGGTCAACGAAGGTTACCTCCATTGGCATTGTATTGAGCATAGCATCTAGTTGGTCTACAGTTAAAGTACCACCAATTAAACCGATAGCATTATTATCACCACTTGGTTTTGTAGTTTGCGCAGCTAATGCGGCATCAGCTTCTGGCCAAGCAATACGTGTTACACCAAAGATGTTTTCATACTGTGCTGTATCTTTGTAAATTTGATACCAATCTTCTTTGCTGAAGTTTTCTGCACAGATTGGGAACAAGATATTTTGTTCTTTGTAGATCATTTCTTGAGCACGTGTAAGAAGCTCATCAAAACGTCTATACCCATCATCTACACTTTGGCTGGATTTTGCTAAATCGCCTAGTTGGTCGCGAATATCGCCGTCAACAGTCCACATAACCATGGATGGACCACCGATTGCATAATCCACTTTCAATTTTGGATATAATAAATCGCCTTTTTTAGCATAGTGAACAGATAGTTGACGCACTCTATTTACATCATCAATGGTTGCCGTTTTATCGGCTACCTTAGGACGAAGTTCTTCAATTAAATCGTTAAGCGCTTTATTTTCTTCTGTTAATTGGTTTAACGGATGACCTACAGTCTCTACCAAAGCCACAACGCTCTTGCTCTTTTCTTGTGCTTCTAGAACCGCTTCTACCTTAGCATGTTCTGCATCCATTTGTTCATGAATGGTGGAACCATGGAACAACGCAGAGTGAAGGTCACATAATTGTTGTACCTCTTCTAGAGGTGTACCTTCACGCATAAGACCTTGTTCAGCTTTCATGATTTCACTAGCCTCAACATGTTTGAATTGGCTCGCAAAGTCTTCACGAACAGCACCAAGCTCTTCACCAGTACCTAACCGTTTCAAGAAACCTTTCAATTGTTCTACACGTTCGCTATCTGTAACCGTGTCCTCTTCATTAGTTTCTGTATTTTGACTAGCTTTAGGCTCCTCTACTTGAGTAGCAGCAGTCTCTACAGGAGTATCCTTAACAGATACTACTTCATCACCGTGTAGATTTGGCATTTCACCTTCCAAGGTAAAACCAGCTTTCATAAATGCGCTCACGATATCGATCATGGATACGCCCTTCATTTTAGCCCCTTTGGGGATGGTCATGATTTTACCAACAGAGTTCAACATCACTTTATTAGTGATTTCGCTGAACCCTAACCCCTTCATAATATCTATTACTTCAGGATATTCTTTTACCAAATCATATACGGATTTGGACAAATCTAATTTCTTTTCCATTTTGATCCCCTCGTGTCAAAAATATTGTGTATTACTTATGTGAGTAACCCTCTATACGTCTTCGTATACAAGGCAATTTACATTCTGAAAGGTTTATCTAAAATAACCTATGTCTCTATGATAAACGATATCGATTGGAAAATCTGTATCCATGGCTATACTTTTGAAAGATATTTCAAAAATATCGAAATTCATATAAAAAACGGATAGCTGAGTATTCAAAGTCATCTAATCATTTAGAACGCTTTGAACCAACTATCCGTTATCTATTAAAAATATATATCTAGTTTTTAGAGAGATGAAAGTTCTGAGAGATTTATTAGTTTTGTTTCAATGCTTTTTTGTAGTTTTCAGAAACTTTGTCCCAATTAATAACGCGGAAGAATTCCTTAATGTAATCTGGGCGACGGTTTTGGTAGTGCAAGTAGTATGCATGTTCCCAAACATCTAAGCAAAGGATGGCTATTTTACCTTCTAGTAGAGGGTTATCTTGGTTTGCAGTAGATGTCACTTCTAGTTTGCCATCTTTGTTTACCACAAGCCATGCCCAACCAGAGCCAAAGCGTGTTGCTGCTGCAGCGGAGAAGCTTTCAACAAAAGCATCATAACCGCCAAGATCAGCGTCGATAGCCTCTTTCAAAGGGCCTTCCAATTTAGATGTGTCTGGTTTTGTCATGATGTCCCAGAACATAGTGTGGTTCTTGTGACCGCCACCGTTATTGATAACTGCTTGACGGATATCTTCTGGCACATTAGCGATATCACCGAGAATACAATCTACACAGCCATAAGCAAGATCAGGATATTTTGCGATAGCAGCGTTCAAATTATTAACGTACGCTTGATGGTGCTTGTCATGGTGCAATTTCATTGTTTCTGCGTCGATAACAGGCTCAAGATAATCATAAGCATATGGTAATGGTGCGAGTTCGAAAGGTTTCATAATAGTCCTCCTTTTAATTAGGGCACGAACGATATCTTAACTAGTATCGTTCTTGTGAAAGCGATTCGATGCACCTGCATCGGTATTTCATTGATATGAATTATCATTCTTTGCACATTGTACTATCTATATAGATAAACGTCAATATATGACCAACATTTATTACAGAATATCAATATATTCGCTATTCAAAGCCTTATTCATGCTACGAACAGCACAGAATTTACCACACATACTACAAGTTTCACTATGCCCCTCCTCTGGAGCTCGGCTTTCACGAATATTGCGAGCACGTTGAGGATCAAGTGCACACGCATATTGCGCCTCCCAATCTAGTACGCGTCTAGCATCAGCCATCGCATCATCCTTATCACGGGCACCTGGTATGCCACGTGCTATATCCGCTGCATGGGCTGCTATTTTGAAAGCCATAATACCTTCTTTCACATCGTCTGCATTAGGCAATGCCAAATGCTCTGCCGGCGTTACATAACAAAGAAAGGACGCCCCATGCATGCCCGCCACAGCACCACCAATGGCAGCTGTTATATGATCATAGCCAGGTGCAATATCTGTTACTAGTGGGCCTAATACATAGAACGGAGCCCCGCCACATAAGGCTTCCTCGATTTCCATATTCGCTTGAATTTGGTTAAGTGGCACATGACCTGGGCCTTCAATAATCACTTGCACACCTTTAGCTCGAGCGCGTTTAGTCAATTCACCAAGTCGTACCAGTTCTTCAATTTGACATACATCCGTAGCATCTGCTAAACAGCCTGGTCGACAAGCATCACCCAAAGAAATAGTTACATCATACTCACGGCAAATATCTAAAATATCATCAAAATGTTCATAGAATGGGTTTTCCTTACCAGTCATGCTCATCCAAGCAAAGATAAGGCTGCCACCACGACTAACGATATTTAGTCTACGTTTATGCTTTTTAATTTGCTCAATAGTTTGACGCGTAATACCACAATGTAAGGTTACAAAGTCCACCCCATCCTCTGCATGGAGACGGATAGTATCTAAGAAATCCTCAGCAGTAAGTTCTGCCAAATCCCGTTGATGATGTATAACGCTGTCATATACTGGTACAGTACCAATCATGGCTTTACATTCGCTAGTTAATTTTCGTCTAAAAATACGTGTATCACCATGAGTAGATAAATCCATAATCGATTCAGCACCAAGTTGAATCGCCCAATTTACCTTTTCTATTTCACTATCATAATCGGTAACGTCTCTGGATGTGCCAAGATTCACATTTATTTTCGTGCGCAATGCTTTACCGATGCCCTCTGGATCGATACAAGTATGATTCTTATTACAGGGAATAACAACTTGTCCTAAAGCAACTAGCGCTCGCAATTGCTCTACATCCATGCGTTCCTTTTCTGCTACAATTTTCATCGCATCCGTAACAAAGCCTTTTTGTGCGGCTTCCAATTGAGTGTAAAACATAATATGTCCTCCTATTGAATAAAACCTTTTAGCTTTGTACACAAGAAAAAGGGTATCGATATAATATGATCGATACCCTTGAATGGTTTTGCGTGCTTCCTACGCGGGCATGATCCCGATCAGGTCAAAGGTCAGGTGCTAACAGCCCTTTCTCAGCCTATCTCATAGGCTCCCTTGCATACTCTGCTATGTAATTGTGTATAGCATATCATATTTCTAATTATGCTTCAATCTTTATAAGAAAACATGATAATATATATTCTAAAACAACTTTTATAAATTATCAAAAAGTATCCCCATTAAATATACGCCCCGTAAAAACAGGCCTAAGCATATAAGAAATAATCCTATCGCAAAAAAACGTAAAGTATTCCCTTTACACATTTCACAATCCCGTTCTTTCTCTATTGCTCGTATTTTTTCATCATACTCATTATCCTCTTTATATAAAGAGGATAATATTTCATTTAATGTATCGTTTTCTGCTTCACCAATATTAGCTCTTTGTATCTTATAAAAATCTATTTTTTGTTGATTCAAAATTTTATATTGATCTATATCATGGATATTTACACTTGAACCAATTGCAGCAGTATAATAACCTTGACTTAAATATGTAATCGCACATAAAACAACTGTTATTGCACTGCCACAAGCAAAACATAATAGTGGCTCTGTAAATTTATTAAGGTTCATAAAATTAGGATGATTAATTAAAGTTCCTAAAAAGGTTAATGAGGCAACTATAGCTCCACCATTCAATAATAGTAAACTAGTTAATAATTTAATAGTTATCTCTTTTAAAAAATCAAAACTCCTATGTAATCTAATTTCATCAGCTTATCTTTGCCGCTGAATAATAGGCCCATACTCTTTTGCTTCAAAAACTTTAATCATTTTTCCCACCCGTTATTAGATTAAGCTTATATAAAATCCAATATAAGCCTTATTTACTTAAAAATCATCTGTTACTTC
>OGIU01001534.1_pt1 | contig 10827 bp, 11 predicted proteins | sample 1571791 | NCBI WGS metagenome assembly OGIU01 (sample SAMEA2582104, study PRJEB24529) | metagenome | biome: Human gut stool | place: China | collected 2011
CCCTCCGTTGGGTACGCGATATGATTGACGAACACTTGCACAACCTATTCTTTAACAATGTAGTCATTCAAGGTCGCATGGGCGAAGTCGAAAATGCTGTCTTAGACGGTGAAATGAGCGAATCTCAAGCCGTTGAAGAATTAATTGGTGTTTTCGATAAGTCTTTGCAATAAGTAGATCGGTAAATACATATTGTATTGTTAAATATGTATTGTATTGCTAAATACATATTAGATAAGCCGGCATAACTTATCTTAATACGAACTCTGTTAGCAATCGTATGTATTTCGATATAATTAAAGATGTATTTGTAAAAGGCATAGTATCAATTTCACTGTTGGATTTAGATCAATAGTAGTTGTATACTATGCCTTTTTCTCTGTCATAATAACTAGTTCTGATTAATTGTCTAATAAAAGATGATTAATATATAAGTTCATCTTTTTAAAATGCAAAAGTCAGTGTATAATTAAGTTATAATATTTATTTATCGTTTAATGTTACGAGAGGGGCATTCAAATGAACAAAAAATTATTATTACCTGTAGGTGTAGTTGTTCTAATTATTGGTATTGTGATTCTATTATTAAATCCAGATCCATCGGCGGCTAATTTGGAAATTGCGAGAAACGCTACAAATGCTCAAGCGGCAGCAAAGGCGATTTCTGAGAATAACCAATCTTACACATTGTGGTATTCTATCGGCATGTTCTGTAGCGGTTTAGGATTAGCTTTGTCAGTAGGTGGTTTTATAGTTGGCTTTATCAAAAAAGACTAATCTATTAAGGTAAGCGTAAAAGAAAGTGCAAAAGGCTGTACTAGAATGTATATCATTTCTAGTGCAGTCTTTTTGCATTTTAATTTTGTCCTGTCGGATTTAGCTAGCCTATGTCTATCTAGTGAATTAGTCTATGTGTATATTGCAAGTCATCCTATATCTATTTATGTTGTGGTTTTGCGCTCCCTATCTGTTTTAGAGGGGATAAAACGTGGTATAATTAACCCGGATAGAGCCTAAAGGTATGTGGCTTTTGGAGGTTAGTATGAGTAGTATAGCGCATTTATTTGTAGCTGGTGGATTTGTTATGTATCCGCTAGTGATTTTTTTACTGTTTACCTTGATGATTGGTATTGAACGTATCTTTCTATATCGGAAGTTTACAAAGGACTTGCGCCGTTTTAATAAGGTCTTAGAAAAGAACCAATCTTGGATTATGTTACCAAGTGTTTTGGAACGTGATACAGAGGAACTTGGTTCTTTATTTGCCCGTGCTATCCGCAGTGCAAAGAATTATAATGGCTTGGAAAACCGCCTTCAAGATGTAGTGTCGTACGCTGATGAACGTTTAAAACGAGGCCTTAGTTGGCTCAGTATGGTTGTAACAATGGCTCCGTTGTTGGGCTTGTTGGGGACGGTCCTCGGCATGATTCGTGCGTTTGCTGTGGTAGGTGGCGATATTGGGGCCCCAACTATTATTACAGGTGGTGTTTCTGAGGCCTTAGTGGCAACGGCTACAGGTTTGACCGTGGCCATTATTGCGCTTGGCTTTCATAGTTACTGTGCGGCAAAGGTCAATGATTCTGTGGCGACATTAGAACATGCGTGCGGCAACATCCTTGATGCGTATAATGAGGAACATGATATATGAGACGACGCACATTAGGGGTTAAAAAAGAGCCTACCATCATGATTATTCCCATGATTGATATCGTATTTTTCTTACTCGTATTCTTCATGGTAGGCACGCTGTATATGAATACAGAGCAACAAATTCCGCTAAATTTACCATCTGCATCGACGTCTACGGCGAAGTCTATCGAACCTATCACCATTACCTTGACTACAACGCACACGCTATATATTGATAATCAGGAAATTTCTTCGGATCGTTTGGCGCAAGAGGTCAAATCTATCGTTATACAAGCTCCTCAACAAGCTTTTGTTATCCGCGCCTCAAAAGATGTGTATTATAACGAGGTTATTGAACTTTTGGATATGCTCAAGGTGAACGGTGCTAAATACATTAGCGTCGCTACGGAACGGAAGTGATTCCATGTTTGAATCACATTATCTGAAACCTTTTATTGTGTCTTTAGGCATTACAATCATGCTTATCTCTGGTATGGGGTTTTCCTTACGTGGTATCGTTGGAACAGGTGTGGCTTATGATGCAGTAGAGGTTAGCTTTCATCTGCCTGATGATAGTGAAAGTGATGCGGAAACTACCGCTATTGAGCCTACATCTAAGGATAAGCCATCGGTTGAACCTCCGACTCCGGAAGGGCCTGCGCCTAAGGCGGATCCTCTTGTAACAGAAATTACAGGTGATGAAAGCATTCACAATTTAAATGACAATAAGACTACATCTAATGCTCGTCGCGAATGGGCCGTTCCAAAGGCCATAGAATCGGAAACAACTAATAATGAACAAGCTGTAGTTACGGGTGAAAATGATTCTAAAGATGGTAAATTTTCTAAGCCTGACAATGTTCCTATGGGTAAGGATATAACATCTGATCCTAATGCCAATGGAAATGGCTTTGCCGAAGCTAGTGATTTATCCTTCCTATCTGATCTTGCTTGGGGGCTCCTAACGCCAGGGCAACAAGCGCTTTTACAAAAGTCGGATATCAACCCCCAAGAATATTTAAGAACTGTACAAGAACAGGGGAAGGGGTCAATCGTAACAGGTAGGGTTGTAGTGCGCGTTAACTTTGATGTTGATGGACATGTCATCGTGGGAGAACATACACCGCTCATCGCAGAAGATGTGCCGCAACCTGTAAAAGAGGAAGCAATGCGCATCGTTAAAAGCAGTGGTTCTATTATCAATCGAAGAGGGGAACCCGTATATCTAGCAGTTCCTGTCGTTTTAGGACAATAAAGAGGCATATCACATACCAGAGTATGTAAGATATGCCTCTTTTTATTTTCATAAAACCCCTTGACGGTTGGTGTATGATGGAAGTAAGTACAGTAGTAAGCTGTACCAAGTAGTTCCTATCAGGAGGTTTATATGAAAGCTTATGAAATTTTGAACAATCCCTTCCTAAATAAAGGTACCGCCTTTACAAAGGAAGAACGTAAAAACCTTGGCCTTGAAGGTTTATTGCCTCCCGTTGTGCAAACGTTAGAACAACAAGCAACTCAAACTTATGAATTATTTAGTCGCAAAGACTCTCTATTACAAAAACGTGAATTCTTAATGCGTATTTTCTCTACAAATCGCACTCTATTCTTCAAAGTATTTAGTGATCATGTTGTTGAAATGATGCCAATCGTTTATGATCCTGTTATATCTGAAAGTATAGAACGTTTTAGTCACGAATTCATTGATCCAGAATATGCAGCCTATATTACAGAAGAAAATATAGATCAACTTGATACTATTTTAGATCGATCTGCAGATGGTCGTGATATTCGCTTAATTGTAGTTACTGACGCAGAAGAAATCTTGGGAATTGGCGACTGGGGGACTAACGGCGTAGATATTTCTGTAGGCAAGTTAATGGTCTATACTGCAGCAGCAGGTATAAATCCTGAATGGGTACTACCAGTTGTACTTGATGTAGGTACAAATAGAAAAGAGCTTCTTGACGATCCATTATACCTAGGGGTTCGTAAAAACCGCATCACAGGAGATGCATACAATAAATTTATTGAAACTTTTGTTCGTCACGTAGAATCTAAATTCCCTAAATTATACCTACATTGGGAAGATTTTGGTCGCGACCATGCTACTGAAATTTTAAAAGTATATCGTCCTCAAATTGCTACCTTCAACGATGATGTCCAAGGTACTGGTATCATTTCCCTTGCAGGCATCTTAGGAGCACTCAAAATTAGCGGTGATACATTAACTGATAAGAAATATGTATGCTTTGGCGCCGGTACAGCAGGTGTAGGTATTGCCAATCTCGTAATGTCTGAAATGGTAGCGCAAGGGTTATCCGAGGAGGAAGCTAGAAGTCGTTTCTACCTCGTAGATAAACAAGGACTCTTATTCGATGACATGACAGACTTAACAATCGAGCAAAAAATGTTTGCTCGCAAACGTTCCGAATTTACTAATGCTAATGAATTAACTAATTTACATGCTGTCATTAAAGCTGTACAACCAGGAATCCTCGTTGGTACATCGACAGCACCAGGCACTTTCACAAAAGAGGTTATCCAAGAAATGGCCAGTCATGTGGAAAGACCTATTATTTTCCCATTATCTAACCCAACAAAATTAGCAGAAGCAAGTGCACAAGATCTGTTAACGTGGACAGATGGAAAGGCGCTCATCGCAACAGGCGTACCATATTCACCTATCGAACTTAAGGGGGTAACATATGATATTGGACAAGCTAATAATGCACTCATTTATCCAGGCGTAGGTCTTGGTGTGTTAGCCGTCAATGCAACTCGCTTAAGTGATGCTATGATTTCCGCAGCAGCCCATTCTTTACAAGATATTGTAGATACCACAAAACCAGGTGCAGCTACATTACCGCCGGTAGAAAAACTAACACAATTCTCTCGTACAGTTGCTAAAGCTGTTGCCGAATGTGCTATCAAAGAAGGTTTAGCACCTGAACAAGATGTTGATGCTGCGATTGATGCCATCTTGTGGAAACCAGAATACAAAAAATAATCAATAACAGTTTATCAATAGATACATAAATAACAACAAGAGGCATACCTCACATACTCATGTATGTAAGATATGCCTCTTGTTATGGTATCTATTAATCTTGATTTGTAAGCATTCCTTTTGTAGAGTTAAAGACAGCTAGGTATACGATGGCCCCGCCGATAAACAAGGTCGCTTGCATAGGTGTGCTAAATTGATTGGCACGCCACAATGCAAAAGCGTAGAAGAACATGGTGATGAGCATGATGAGGAATGCGATGATAACGCGTACGTTAGTATGTACCGCTAATGATGTAGTAATGCGGGATTTATTCATCATTACGTAAATTAAAGACACTACAATATCTGCGGTAAAGATGGGGAAGATGAAGTTATAATCAAACTCGCCCAAAAGGACTACCGCCAAGCCGATAAAGCTGAGCCCAAAGAATAGACGTAATAGAATACCTATAGTATTAGATTCGTTGCGCTGTGCGCGGCGTTCTTTTCGATTTAAATTTGCCATGAAAGCCTCCCAGTAATGATATACAAGTCCATGTATATTTCAGATGATTCTAGTATATCATTTTATTCGGGTAAATACATAGAGATAGCATTAATATAACTGAATTCTGATAGTTACTGTATCTGCTATAAATAATTGATTACAACCAAATACGAAATTGTCAACAAACACGAACGATAAGTAAAATTAATATAATTATCATTCGGAAAATTTAGGCGCTTTCGTTGAATGGAGCTTTCACATATGGTACAATAATCCTATAAATCTAGCTTTTATCATGCAAAGGAGACATCATGATACCACGTTATACACGAGAAGAAATGGGCCATATTTGGAGCGAACGCAACGAATTCGACACAATGTTATTGGTGGAGACCCTCGCATCTGAGGCACAAGCTGAGTTAGGCGTTATTCCTAAAGAAGCGGCGAAAACAATCCGGGAAAAGGGAAATTTCGACGTTGAGCGCATTCATGAAATCGAAAAGGAAACGAACCATGATATCATTTCCTTTGTAACAGCAGTGGGCGAATACGTAGGTCCTGAAGCGGCTAAATACATCCATCTTGGCCTTACCTCTACAGATGTGAAAGATACGGCGCTTGGGTACATGATGAAACAAGCCTGCGATATCTTAATTGATGACTTAAAGCGTTTGCACGAAGTGTTGCGTCGTCGTGCGGCTGAGTTCAAATATACACCTATGATCGGTCGTACCCACGGCATCCACGGCGAACCAACTACATTCGGTTTGAAATTGGCGTTGTGGATGGCAGAGGTAGAACGTGATATTGAACGCATGGAGCATGCGCGTAAAAGCGTTGCCGTTGGTAAATTGTCTGGTGCTGTTGGTACATACTCCAATATCGATCCATTCGTAGAACAATATGTGTGTGAAAAATTAGGCCTTGAACCTGTTAAAATTGCTACGCAAGTGGTGCAACGTGACCGCCATGCTGAGTTGTTGTCTACCATCGCTGTTGTAGGCGGTACATTAGACAAAATCGCATTGGAAATCCGTCACTTACAACGTACAGAGGTACGCGAAGCAGAAGAATATTTCAGCCCTAAACAAAAGGGTTCCTCTGCGATGCCTCATAAACGCAACCCTATCACATGTGAAAGAATTTGCGGTATGGCTCGCTTGCTTCGTGGCTATGCACAATCTGCTTACGAAGATCAAGCATTGTGGCATGAACGCGATATTTCTCATAGCTCTGTAGAACGCGTGATCTTGCCGGATGCGACAATCGCATTAAATTATATGTTGCACCTAACAATTCGCACCATTGATAAATTGTTGGTATACCCTGAAACCATGCTTAAAAATCTTAACCTCACAGGGGGACTCGTATTTAGCCAAACAATTTTGACAAACCTTGTAGATAAAGGTGCGGTACGTGACGAAGCATACCGTTGGGTTCAAAAACATGCTATGGAACGCTGGCTTGAAGGCAAAGACTTTGCAACAGGTTTAAAAGCTGATGAAAATATTAAGAAATACATGACTGATGAGGAAATCGATGCATGCTTCGACCCATATAAATTGCTAAGACATGTAGATACAATCATGGCTCGCTTTGGCCTATAATTGTAGGGACTTCCCACATAACATATGAAAGACTAGGGTAGGTATAGACCGACAAGACTATGGCACATGCATTAGGTGTTGGCTATATCTATCCTTTTTGTTTAAAAGCAATATACCATTTTAGATAGAAGTATATAATTTTAACAGGTAATTATAAATTAGCTTCCTAGCAGGCTTTAATATACTCGTCTTACATTAGAAATTATCTATTTGTTTTAGGAGGTTATATGAAACGTATGATACGAAAGTACGGACCGCCTATTTTTCATTGCATCAATGATTTTGGCCAAGGTTCCTTAGCGGCGCTCATTCCGTTTTTTATCGCTAACTTTGGCCTTAATTACTATCAATCGGCGACCATTATCTTCTGTAACACCGTGGTGGCCTCCATCGCACAGCCCATATTGGGTTATGTGGCGGATCGGTGGCGCGTGCCCTGGTTTATTCCCGTTGGCTTTACGGTGACTCTCGTGTCCATTAGCGCCATGGCAATGGCTACGAGTTATGAAATGATTCTTGCTCTGTCGCTTTTGGCGGGGGTAGGGGCAGCATTATTCCATCCTGAGGCGGCTCTTCTTGTGAATCGCACGCAATCCCATGAAATCGGGAATGCTATGGGGCGTTTTGCAGTCGGCGGCAGTGCGGGCTTTGCTTTGGGGCCTCTCATCGCTGGTGGTGTTTACGTTTTCGGCGGACAATTTTTATGGGTCTTTACTGTTATCGCTATACTCGGTGTGCTACTATATCTATACGCCTTTACTGGGGTGACCAGTACGCCAAATGCTGGTGAAAGTAAAAGTCCTACCAAAGCCACTAGTGCTGGTACAAATGATTGGGTGAGTTTCGGTAAACTTTTCTTTGTCATCGCTTCTCGATCGATTCTATTTTCCGTCTTGTCAATCTTTATTCCAATCTTGTATATTACCGTTATTAACGGCGAAGCCAGTGCATCGAGTTTGGCTCTTACTATGTATTTTGCCATGGGCGCAGTCCTTACCTATATGGGCGGGGCTTTGTCCGATAAATTAGGCTTCCTTAAAACGGTACGCTTAGGGAATCTTATTTTTTTGCCATCTGTTTTAGTATTTATCTTTGTACCAAATATATGGGGCTTCTTCGGTGCCATGATACCGATGGCCTTTGGCGTATTCTCACAATACGGTCCCATTACCGTTTTAGGGCAAAAATACCTGGCTAAAAACGCAGGCTTTGCGTCGGGCGTTACTTTGGGATTAGGGATAACTCTTGGTGGCCTTGTGGCACCTTATATTGGGCACTTAGCAGATATTTACGATGTACAAACAGCGTTGATGACCTTGGTGCCTGTAGGATTGATGGGGCTACTGATGAGCTTCTGGCTTAAAGAACCAAAATAATATCGCTGCAATAAATCATATTAAAGATGTAATGGTAGGTAAGTAGCTAAATTGTATGAAAGAACTAAAATAGAATATTTTGACTCGTTAAAATGTCAATACATGGGAGGTGACCAATGGTCACCTCCCATGTGTTTACTTTAATAAACCGGTTATTTATATTGATTATAGTAAGATTTTAACTTTCTATATCTCAATATCTTTACTTGATATATGTTTTAACATATAATTAAGTAAAGATTTCTTCTAGCAGTAGGAGGAATGACATGGATACGTTTTCTGTTGTTTTTTATGAAACTCTAAGTGGAGATAAACCAGCAAAAGTATTCTTAAATGAACTTTCAGATAAGCAGCGAGCTAAAACAATACGAGATCTAAAGATACTTGAATTATATGGCAATCGTTTGAGGGAACCTCAGTCTAAATATTTAGAAGATGGTGTTTATGAGTTACGAACAAAGCAAGGATCGAATATTTCTCGGATATTATATTTCTTTTTTGTAGGTAGACGAATTGTATTAACTAATGGTTTTTTAAAGAAGTCTATGAAAACGCCTAAAAGTGCAATTGAATTAGCTGTTAAATATAAAAATGACTATATTGAGAGGTATACATAATATGGAAACGTTAAATCAATATTTAGAGAAACAATTAAAAAATCCGAAGTTTAAAAAAGAGTGGGATGCGTTAGATGATGAGTATCAAATTATTCAGAATATAGTTGAGGCGCGATTAGCAGCACATATGACTCAGATGCAATTATCTGAATTAACCGGTATTACCCAATCCGATATTAGCAAGATTGAAAATGGAAATGGAAATCCATCTTTGAAAACATTGCAGAAAATAGCCCGTGCTTTTGGGAAGAAACTAAAGATTGAATTTGTATAAATACTTTCACAGAGTCCGAACATTGTTGTATAATAAAAATGAATTGTTTCGACTGTTACATGGAGGATATAGATATGGCAACAAGTATGGTTATCGGCACTCAATGGGGTGACGAGGGTAAAGGTAAAATTGTTGACTGGATCGCAGAACGTGCGGATGTTGTAGTGCGCAGTCAAGGTGGTAATAATGCAGGTCATACTGTTGTAGTAGATGACAAAGCGTTTGCGCTTCGCCTGTTACCAAGCGGTATCTTATACGATAACAAGCAAAATATTGTGGGTACTGGTGTTGTTATCGACCCTAAAGTTTTGTTACAAGAGATTGAAGGCCTTGAAAAACAAGGTAGATCAGCTAAGTCTCTTCAAATTTCCGACCGTGCACATGTCATCATGCCATACCATATCGCTTTAGATACTGCAGAGGAAGCATCTAAAGGTGATGCTAAAATCGGTACTACTAAAAACGGTATCGGTCCTTGTTACGCTGATAAAATCAATCGTATCGGTATCCGTATTTGCGATTTGTATGATATGGAAACATTTAAACAAAAATTAGCGTACAATGTAGAGTTCAAAAATAAAATGCTTACTAAGGTATATGATGCTGAACCTGTTAATTACGATGAAATCTTAGCGGATTACACCGAATACGCAGAAGCCTTGAAGCCTTATGTAACAGATACTAATGCGGCTGTTCTTAAAGCCATTCAAGAGGATAAAAAGGTATTGTTCGAAGGTGCTCAAGCTACTATGCTGGACCTTGATCATGGTACATATCCATTCGTAACATCTTCTCATCCAATCGCAGGCGGTGCTTCCACAGGCGCGGGTGTGGGTCCTAACTACTTGAAAAATATCTTCGGTGTAGTAAAAGCTTACGCTACACGCGTTGGTGCAGGTCCGTTCCCTACAGAGCTTCTTAACGAAACTGGCGATAACCTTCGTGAACTTGGTCATGAGTTCGGCACTGTAACGGGGCGTCCTCGTCGTTGTGGTTGGTTAGACCTCATGGTTGTAAAATACGCAGCAGGTCTTAACAGCCTTGATTATTTGGCTATTACTCGCTTGGATATTCTTGATACTTTCAAAGAATTGAAAATCTGCGTAGGTTACAAATTAAATGGTAAAGACGTAGAAGGCTTCCCAGCTAATTTGAAAGATCTTGAAGCATGCGAAGCAGTGTACGAAACATTGCCAGGTTGGGAAACTGATATTTCTGGTATTCGTGAATACGACAAATTGCCTGAAAATGCTCGTAAATATGTAGAACGCATTGCTGAAGTAACAGGTGTACCTTTGGGTATCGTATCCGTTGGCCCTAACCGTAGCCAAACTATCGACTTAGTAAATGTATTCTAAGCTATACTAATTTGATATAATAGGAAATTTGTATTTGGTAGCATTGATATAATATTATACATTTTAATATTTTTTGCTATGCAATCGATTTATAGAATTATACAGATATGACCCCTCGTAGAGGGGTCTTTTGTGTTGAATAGATGTAGAATATAAACGTGGATACTCTATATCTAATCCTTTAGGTTGCTACAGTAGTGAGGTATATCGAAGTATGCTATATAGTTATTAAAGTGTGAGTATATCGAGAAATATATAATAAATAATAGAGCACAATTGTTATATATACAGAAAAATGTATATTCAGATGAATCTATAAAATGAAAATTTGTTTAAAATATTCATTTTATACAAAGAGATACGTGCTTAAATTAGTTTATAATGAGACGAAATTTACTTATCTATAATTTTTTTGTATTCATAATAAATTATTAAGATACAAATATAAAGAAAAAAATAGATTTACATT
>OGIU01001542.1_pt1 | contig 10804 bp, 9 predicted proteins | sample 1571791 | NCBI WGS metagenome assembly OGIU01 (sample SAMEA2582104, study PRJEB24529) | metagenome | biome: Human gut stool | place: China | collected 2011
ACCCCAGCTGATCAGATCGCAGATGTACTGCGGGGTGATCGGGTCAAGCCACTCGGTCGCGGCAGGCAGACCGAGGCTCAGCACATCGGTGAGTACCTTGCGTGCGAGCCACATGCCCTTGCGAATATTGAACTGGCCGTCAAGATCAGGATCGTTGATCAGGCCCTTCCAACCGATGGTGGTGCGCGGCTTCTCGAAATACACGCGCATCACGATGACCAGGCGATCCTCAAGCTCTCGCTTGACGGCGGCCAGCTTTTCGGCATACTCGTGCGCGGCCTTCGGATCATGAATCGAACAGGGACCGACGATGGCGAGCAATCGATCGTCACGACCATGCAGCACGTCGCGAATCTCCTGACGGGAGGTGAGCACGAGATCGCTCATCTCGTCGGTGAGGGGCAGTTCCTTGAGAAAATATCGAGGGGCGGGAATCGGGTCAAGCTGTCGAATGTTGACATCCACGGTCTCCGGAAACACGGCGTGGTCATCCAACAGCCGTGCATCCTGTGAACTATCCGGACCGCGAAGACCTGACATCGCTTCCACTCCTCCTTGACGAATCTGCGTATGCATGAACTCATATGAGTTACCGAAGTCAGATTAATGGATGGGAACGGAATATGAAAAACGCCGACTGCATGGTGGGACAGTCGGCGTTTCCTCGTTGCGCGCCTTGCGTCTTGCTTATTGGGCCAACGCGCCCATCGGATCCCATGCGGGGAGCATCTGGGCTGGCTCTTCAAGCGCCTTGAGGTATTCGTCGGGCAGGAGAGCCTTCGGCACGGCGACTTCGTAGACGTACTCGGTGAACCAGTCGTCGCTCATGGTGAAGTAGCCCTTGTCGGCGATCTTGTCGCCCCAAGAGTTCTCCACACGCCAACGGCGAGTGGTGTGACCGTCGTCAGCCACGTCCACGCCAACGAACGCCATGGCATGATTCATCGCGGAGTCGGCGTAGCGCACGCGAGCTTCCTTGTCGAGGTCGAAATCGACGTCGTACACCCTGCCGTATTCGAACAGGTCGGTAGCCCATGCACCGTTCTCGCGGTCCATCATCGGATGGCAGTCGGCACCGAACCACACCGGAATGCCCTGTTCTTCGAGAATGCGACGCACGCAATCCTTCATGAACTGGTTCGGCACGTTGAGATATTCGGTCGGGTCTCCCCCGGCCACATTGCCCAAATGCTCGATGCCGATCTTCCTGCCTTTGGCATGCTCCTGACGCGGATCGTCCACCAGGCACACATAGCTCTCCAGATCGGCGGAACCCACATACTTGTTCCAGAATTCGACCGGCGTGATCTCGCCGTCACGATGGAATTCGCCGTCCTGGTCGGTCCACTCCCAGTCGAAGCTCTTCGGCGGCTCGCCCAGATGAATCGTCAGAATGCGGTGCCCGGCGGCGGTGGCCGAATCGATGACCGACTCGATCGAAGCGGGGTCGGCGTACATGTGCGCCACGGCGGTGTGCAGCATGCGGCGCAGCTGCGTGTTCATCTCACCGGTGTTCTTGGAGGATTCGGTTTCCGGGAACAGGTCTTTCGGTACGGCGCCATACTTCTTGTACACGTTCATGGCCATGGTCCACTGGCCGCCGTCGCCCATCACGTCATGCAGCAGATGCTGCACAAGGCGGGAATCAGCCGGTTCGCCGGCTTCGATCAGCGCGGCCATGTCGTTCAGGAAGTAGTTGACGCGCTCGAGCTTGTCGAAATACATGGCATAGTTCTGCGAAAACTCGAACTCCTTCAGGCCCATGTTCTTCTTGGCCACGAAGCGGGCCACGTTGAGCGAGCTGAATAGCCAGCATCGGCCCGAACGGTCCTGATGCGTGGCGGTGCCGTTATCCACGATGGTGGAGAAACGGCGCTGCAGCAGGCGTGCACGATCATAGTTGCGCGCCACCTTGTCGATGCCCGCCGCGGTGACGGCGTTCATGGCCATACGATTATGTTCGCTTGCCTCAAAGGAGGCGTCGAGCGACGCCAATGCATCATTATTCAACGGCGTGATTTCAGCCATCATGCTCCTTAGTCATATCGTTATCGGCTCCGTGCCGATTCCCATTTCCATGCCGATGCCACGAATAAACGGCACCTGCCGTCATGAACAGGTGCCGTACCTTCATCGCCATCGAGTCTAGTCGATGATTCGATGCCGTCGAGCGATTACCGCTCGTCATGCTCCTCGTCGGTCTCACCATCCGCGTGCTCAGCGGATTCCACAGTTTCGGCAGATTCCACGGATTCGGCAGATGCCTCAGATTCAGCGGATTCCACGGATTCGGCGGATTGCGCGACTTCGTCGCCCTGCTGCGCCTCATCGGCGACGTCCTCATCGAACGTCGCGGCCGGTTCCTCCGGATTGTCGTCAGCGCCCTCACCGTCCACGGCGTTGACCACGGACAGGTTGGATGCGCCGAATCCGGAGAAGGCGTTGGCGAACATGGCACGCAGTTCGCTCACACGCTGCGTAATCTGCGCTTCGCGGGTCTGCAGGTCGGCGATGCGCTTCTGCACGCCGTCGAGCTCGGCCTTGGCCGCTTCACGGCGTTCGTTGATCTGTTCGTCGGCGTCCTCGGTAGCCTGCTTGACGATGCTTGCGGCCTGGGCATCGGCCGTGTTCCGCCTGTCGGAAGCGTACGTATCGGCCTCTTCGCGGGTATTCTTCGCCTCAGCGATCAGCTCATCGGCCTGCTGCTTGGCGGCTTCACGACGTTCGGCCAGATCGGCCAGCAGCTCATTGACCTTCTTGGTGGCCTCATCCTGCTGGGCGGAGATGTCGGCGCGAATCTGCTCGACCTCGGCGTTCACCTGGCTCATGGTCTTGGTGCGGTGCACTTCGGCCTCATCGGTGATCTCCTGCGCCTTGGCCTTGGCGGTGTCCGTGATTTCCGCCGCACGACGCTGCGCATCGGTCATCATCTTGGAAACCTGCTCGCGCACATCGGCGAGCTTCTTGTTGGCATCGGCCAGCGCGGCCTCGATCTGATCGTTGGTCTCGCTTTTGAGTCGGGCGATCTCCTCATTGGCGCTTTTGCGCTGTGCGGCGATCTGCTCGGTGGCTTCCGCGCGCATATCGGAAATCTCACGCTGCTGGGAGGCACGTTCGGAGGCCAGACGCTTATCATGCTCCTCGCGAGAATTCGTCAGCTCCAGATCAACGGTCTGACGCTGTGCCGTTACGGTCTTCTGTGCTTCGCTGCGTAGACGGTCGGCGTTACGCTGCGCGTTGGCGGTGATGGATTCGGCGTCGGCCTTGGCCTTGGCGAGTGCGGCGGTCGCCTTCGCATTGGCATCGTCCATGATGCGCTTGGAATCGATCTTGGCGTTGTTCAACAGGGTTTCGGCCTGCAACTGCACGGTGGCACGGGCCGCTGCGGCGTCTTTCTTGGCGCGTTCAAGCAGTTCGGCGCTCGTCTGCTCGGCGGAGCTCAGCATCTGCTGCGCGTTGGCACCCAGCGATGCGAACGAATTCGGATTGGCCTTGCGATTCTTCTCCTCCTGCAGTTGCGCCTGAAGCTGCAGAATGGTCTGGTCATCGGCCTGCACCTGCTCGCGAAGACGGTTCACCGTCTCCTGAGCGGCGGCGAACGCCTCGTCGACCCTATCTTTGTCGTACCCCCTCAACACGATTGGGAACTGGTCCACCATGGTGCTTTCCTTTCGCGAATTCCCTCTTTGACGCTCACCTTCCGAGCCCTGTCCGTTTGCACTTTAGCGCACCCGGAACACGAAACTCACGGCAGTCGCATAATTCTCACACAGAGAACAGGAATCTCCCAGAAATCGTCCACGTCATCCCAACAGAATGTCGCCGGATGAGGGTTGCAGATGGTACCGTACGGTTTCGCGAATCACGTCGCGACCGGCGGCGATCTGCTGGGCGAGCGGCAGCCCATGCTGCGGATGCGGCTGCTCGTTGACGATCGGCAGGCTGACGAAGCCCGACAGAATGCGCCTGTCCTGCCGTGCCGACCAATCCAGCAGATGATAGAACAGCGAGTTGCACACGAAGGTGCCGGCATCAGAGCTCAGGGTCGCGGGAATCTCATGTTTGGCGAAATCCTTGAGGATCGACCGCAGCGGCAGACGCGTCCAGTAGGCTGCCGGACCTTCCGGATTGATCGGCCTGCGGCTCGGGATCACATTGTCGGCGTCGGGCTTGGCCGCATCCATAAGATTCGTGGCGCAACGTTCCAGCAGAATGCCCCGGGACGAACGTTTCAGGCCGGTTGCGATGATGATGTCCGGCTGCGCCTTCTCGATGGTGTCCAGCAATGCGGGCCATGCATTGGCGAAACTGACCGGCAGCATGACGGTCGAAATGGCCACGTCGACGTCCTGCAGGAGATCGTCGCAGCCCGCCTCGTCCGCGGACGGATCCCGCCACCGTTCCGCAAGCGCCTGCGGCACCAGCATGGCGGGGTTCACGTCGACGCCTTCATACGGGTCGAAACCGGAGATGACGATATTGATCTGCTGCATGGTATTCAAGTGTACGTGTTCCGGATGTGCGGTGTTGTTCGCCTACGGCCGGAGCCCTCAGCGGCGGTGCATTTCGGCCGCGGCTTCGGCGAACACGGCACGCATGCGTGCCTTGGCCTCCTGTTTGGCCGTATCGTCGCCCGCAATGGCTGCGGGGCGTCCGGTCAGCTTGGCCGCAATGCCTTCGGCAATCGGCATATCGGCCTGCGTGGTGATCTTGAGGTTCGTTTCGGACCCTTCCACGATGGCGACCGGCGTATCGGGCAGATAGTCCACGACCACTCGGGTGTCGTCGGTCGGATGGAAGCCGGGGTCGGCCGCGGCCAGTTCGTACGCCTTGTTGATGGTGTCGAAGCGGAAGGCCTGCGGAGTCTGCGCACGGAAGGTGTCCGGCCGGTCGGGCACGGCACGCACCACCTTGCGGTCGCCGAGATCTTCGGTCAGCAGCACGGTGTCAGTGGAGGCGAAGGCCACGGTGGCCGCCTCGAATCGGTCAAGCGCGTCGATGCAGCCGTCGATGGATGACTGGGCCACGAACGGACGTACGGAATCATGGATCAGAATCTTCGCATCTGCCGGAATTCCGGCCTGCTTCAGCAGATCCAACGCCGCCAGCGTACTGTCCACACGTTCCTCACCACCGGGGACGATGGCCCTCACCTTGCCGTAGCCGTTCTCGTCGATCAGCGCGTTGACCATGTCGTTCACCCGCGCATTCACCACGACGATGATGTCGGAAACCCGTGGATTGTTCTCGAAGGCCTCGATGCTCCAGCATACGATCGGCTTGCCACCCACCGATACGAGCTGCTTGGGGTTGCTTTCATCGAAACGGGTGCCGAATCCGGCGGCCAATACCACGGCCACTACGGGCGCGGACTGCGCCTGCCTCTGTTCTCTCTCTGTCATAGATTCCACCGTAAAACCAAGGGGCGTTGCCGCAACGCCCTCCATTCATCTTCTGCACGCAATCCGCAACAGCGGCGACGACTATTCGCGTACGATCAGCGCCAGCATGCGCCCTTCGTGCCGTTTGCCGGCGAGCGCGGCACGGCGATGCGAGAACCATAGCGGATTCTCGAGCGTGCACAGGCTGCGGCGGATGTTCCTGAAGCGTTCCGACAGTTGCGGTTCTCCTTCGCCGTCGCTCTGGCAGAGCATGGCGAGTTCCTCGTCTTCACTCAGATATTGGGTGGCCGCATTGACGCGCGGGCGGGAGGAGACGATGTTATCGGCCGGCACGCCTGCCTTGGCGAGCTCCTGGAGGGCGGCTGCGGCGATGTCGATGCCCGGCTGCCCGAAACGGCTCAGCGTGAACGTTCCCGGGAACTGTGCGTCGAATTCGTCGGCGATGTCGCCGCCCACCTCGTAGCAGTCGCCGCAGATGCAGGGGCCGAGCGTGGCGACGATGCGTTCCGGCTTTGCGCCTTTGGCGGCCATTGCGCCGATGGTGGCACCGATCACGCCTTGCTGCAGGCCGCGGCGGCCGCAGTGCGCGGCGCCGATCACGCCGGCCTCGGGGTCGGCCATGAGTACCGGCAGGCAGTCGGCGGCGAACATGCCGAGTGCCACGTTCTTTTGGGAGGTCACTTGGCCGTCGGCTTCGATTACGGCCGGTTCCCCTGCGGTGTCGTCAACGGTTCGCGCGGTGTCGGCCTTGGTACCGGACACGTCGAATCCGAACGGACGGTTCAGCACGAACGCCTCGTCCACGTCCACCGCGTTGCCGGAATGCACTTGGCTGACGAGGCTGATCTTCGCGCCGAGCGTGGCAGCGAGCGCCATGCGGTTGGCGAGTACGTGTTCCGGGTCGTCTCCGGTTTTGCCGCCGAGGTTGAAGTGCGCGAAGTCACCTTCGCTGGGCACCGCCGAGTCGCGTGGTATAGACCACCGTGATGCCGGGGGCCAGCATGATCGGGATGGTCACCGGAATCGGGTTGCCGTCTTTGTCGGTGGGGTCGATGGCGTTGGAATTGAGGATCGCGTCATCGTACTGTTCGTTGCTCATGTCACATTCCTTGATTACTTGCGATTGCTGGGCTTACTACCGTTTTTTCGGCCGATTATTCGGCTTTGAGCGTCGGCTGTTTCGTACGCGAGCGGATGGCGGCGTTGACGGGCACTTCCTGCGGGCATGGCATGGAGAAGACGTGCGCCGGATTGTTGATGGCCTCCACCCAGTGGCCGTCGGCGTCGCGGAATTCTCCCGCGGGCACGGTATAGGCGAGGGGCGCGGCCCCGGGCAGCACGAATTCGACGTTCTGGCCTGCCTCGATCTTGTTGCGGCTCATGATGGTCACGCGTCCGCCGTCTTCCGGACTCCAGGAGAGCACTTCGCCGACGACGAGCCATGCGCGGAAGTAGGCGGAACGGTCGGTGCTCTGCCGCACCTTGTGTTCCGGATAGTAGAAGCCGGTGGAATAGTCGCGGTGGGCCACCTTGTCAGGTTCGTCGAGCAGCCAGTCCGGCAGCATGATGTGCCCCGCCGGGCGCACGCCGGCGTGATGCCAGCCGTCCGGCAGCACTTCGGCCGCCGTATTCGACTTGCGGCGCGTGCTACGCGCGTGATAGCTCAGGTCTTCCGGCTCGGTCGTGATGGTGCCGACGACCGGAACGGTATCGATATCCGGTTTACCCGCGAACGCGCCGTCGGCATTGCGCATGATCGCATCGTTGATTTCCGGCTTGCCGTACTCCGGATCCGAGGGGCGGATCACGCGGTCGCGGAAGGGTTCCAGCACATTGCCGTCCGTATCCTCGAAGCCGCGTTGCACCATGTATTCGTTGACTGCCGTCTTGTAGGCGTTCGTCATTGCGGCGATGTAATACGCGCTCTTGGAGCGGCCTTCGATTTTGAGGCTCGTCGCGCCGGAGTCGATGAGATCGTCGATATGGGCGAGCATGTTCATGTCCTGCGAGTTGAACAGGTACGCGCCCTCTTCGGTCTGTTCGATCGGGAAGTACTGGCCGGGGCGTTTCTCCTCCACGATCGAATACTTCCAGCGGCATGGCTGCGCGCATTCGCCATGATTGCCGTCGCGGCCGGTCAGATAGTTGGAGAACAGGCAGCGGCCGGAAAACGCCATGCACATGGCACCGTGCACGAAGCATTCGATGTCGAGGTCGTCGGGGATGCGTGCACGGATGTCGCGCACGGCCTGCAAGTCCATTTCGCGGGCCAGTACCACTCGGCGCGCACCCAGCTCGTAAAAGGCGTTTGCGGCCTGATAGTTGGTCACGCCGGCCTGCGTGCTCACATGCAGTTCGAGGTTCGGCGCGATGTGTTTGGCCATGAGCATCACGCCGATGTCGGAGACGATCAGCGCGTCCACGCCGGTGTCTTTCAGCTGGCCGAGATATTCGCGCATCGCCTCGACCTCGTTGTTGCGCGGCAGCACGTTGAAGGTCACGTAGACGCGGGCGCCACGTTCATGTGCATAGCGCGCGCCTTCTTCGAAATCCTCAAGGCTCAGATTCTTCGGTGCGCTTCGCATGCCGAACGCCTTGCCGCCGCAGTAGACGGCGTCCGCACCATAGTCGACGGCCGTTTTGAGTCCTCGCAGGTTGCCCGCCGGAGCCAATACCTCAGGCTTGTTTCTTCTTTGCACGAATGTTCCTCTTACTCGCCGCCTATGCGGTTTTCTTTCGATTCAGACCATCTGTCATTCTCGTAGATTCACGGGACAGGCGGCGAACGCCATGCGGATCGCAGAAATGACGGGTCGAAGCGTGGACTCGATTCCGGTCGGAGATTTTACATACCCGAAAAGGGAACGGCACCAACGCCGCACCCCGGAACCGTAACGTTCGTTCCATGAATGTGGGAATTCTTATGTGGCGACGCACCAGGCCTTTCGACATGGCCTCCGCCCTTGAAGTGTTTTCCTTGGCGCTGAACGAGAACGGCAAGGTCTTCATCGTGCCCATGGAATCCGGTTGCATAACCGGATCCCAACCCACATGCGCATTCGATGAGGCCTGCCGTTGTTGCTCGGTTCTGGTGATTCCGGGGTTTTCCTCATTCGAAATCGGCACGGTCCCCCAAGTGAGAGAGCAGGAAATCACGCTCCTTCAGCATGCGCACAACCAGGGAACCACATTGGTCTCGCTATGCACCGGAGCCTTCTGGCTGGCGTCCTGTGGCATGCTTGACGGTAGGATCGCCACCACCCACTGGCAGTACTGCGAACAACTCGGCGAGCAGTACCCCGCAATCAATGTGAGGCACAATGTCCTGTACGTACAGCAAGACAACATCTGGACCTCCGCAGGCGCCAGTGCGGGAACGGATGCATGTCTCAGCATCACCCGTCAACTACTCGGCGACGCGATCGCCGAATCGGTGTCCAAGCAGATGGCGGTGACGCTGGAACGCAGCGGAAGCCATATCCAGATCGCCGATGCCACCTCTTCGTCACAACACCGGTTCGACAGCGATCTGGACCACCTACGCATGCTGTTCCTCGCGCATCCGGAGCATCCATGGAAAACAGGCGACCTCGCCGCGGCATTGGGAATGTCCGTAAGGACCTTGGAACGAAAATTCAAGGAATGGGGAACCACTCCCCATCAATGGATATTGCGCGAACGACTTCTTATGGCGCAGTCCCTTCTCATATCCACGACCATGCGCATCGATTCGATTGCCCATGCCGTCGGTTTTTCGGATACCGACCTTATGAGACGTCATTTTCTCCGGCTTTTCGGCATGACGCCCCGCCAATTCCAACTCCGAAACGAACGGAGCCGTTTGGCGGATTCCTTAGGAAACCCACCAAACGGCACACTCCGTCAATAGCCCCGAAAACGCCTTGTTCTTAAGCCCTCCGACGGCCCATCGTCATTTTCCCCGTCGCATGCGGCGACGATGAACCGCGGCACCCACCGCCACCAGCATCGTCGGATACAGGATCCACCATGTGAAGCCGGTCAGGATAATGCCGCATAGGACCAGCGACAGCAATGCGATCAACCAGGAGGCACCTGACACCCCGCCTTCGTTCCGCTCGCTGATGATGAATGCGATGATGGACACGACGTACAGCACGATGAAATCCTGGCTGACGATGCCCACCAGGTTATCGGCCTTGAGATGCAGAAGCCCGGCGATGACGATAACGCCCGTATAGATGGCCTGCATGGCGATCAGCGCATTGACGGGCACGCCATTGCGGTTGGTCTTCGTAAAGATGCCGGGAAGCAGTCCGTTGCGCCCGGCCGAGAAGGTGAGCCGGCTTGCTCCCAGAACCCATGAGTTCGCGTTGGCGAGAATGGCGATGACGATGAGCACCGTGATCACGGCTTTCCAATCATCGGGCAGCAGCGAGGTCAGACCGGAAGCGCCTGTGATGTGCGTACCGGCGATTTCAGCACCGTTGACCACGAACGCCAGCGCCAAATACAGCGCGGATACCACTGCGAAACTGATCCAATAGGTCATTGGAATGTTGCGTTTGGGGTTGCGAAACTCCTCCGCGCTGAAGGACATGTTCTCCCAGCCGAGAAACGCCCAGACGATCAGACCCGCTCCGGAAATCAGGCCGGACAGGTCGAATCCGGTCGTGATCGACGGCAGCTCGCGGATGCCGAGGACCAGCAAATCAAGATGCGTGCCGACCAATATGCAGATCAGTGCCGCAATCATCCACAGCGAGATGGTGTTGATCAATGCCGTCAAGCGTGTACCCAGCAGATTGACGATGGTGGACGCCAGCAGAATCATCAACGCGCATACGAGTCCCCATGGATATTGCGCAATATCGAACAGGCTGCACACGTAGGCGCCGCCGACCCATGCCAATGCCGGAATGCCAATCGCATACGTTCCCCACAAAAGAACGGAGGTCGCATCCGCGGCCCAAGGGCCGAAAGCGATGCGAGCGTACTCGGTAAGCCCGGCGGCCGTAGTGTAACGGCTGCCGAGTCTGCTGAAAATAGCGACCATCGGAACCATGGCCAGGATGACGGCAAGCCAGCTGGCGATCGCCATCCGGGATCCGACCGCGGCAACCACGATACCGGGCAGGCCCAGCATGCCCGAGCCAAGCACCATACCGACCGCCAGCGCGACGCCGCGCGGCAAATTGATTTCCTTGTTAAGACCAGCCATGACGTTCTCCTCTCTTGTATGGCTACAAGGCCTATTACGCCATGGATTCCCTTGCGGCAACACCCGCAAATGCGTCAATCAACCGGAAAATTGCGTCATATCGGCTTATCCCAACTCGTGGGCGACCGCCGCCAGTACGTCCACGGCGGCGGCGAATTCCTCCGGTGTGGTGTAGGAGTAGCTCAGACGCAGGGAATTGTCG
>OGIU01001544.1_pt1 | contig 10793 bp, 9 predicted proteins | sample 1571791 | NCBI WGS metagenome assembly OGIU01 (sample SAMEA2582104, study PRJEB24529) | metagenome | biome: Human gut stool | place: China | collected 2011
CGGAGCCACAATCCGCCGTGTTAACCGCTTCACCATACCCACCACCTTGTAGGTACCGAAGACACTGTCTTCGTAACAAAGAGAATTATATCTGTTTTAGAAGTTTGTGTCAACAACTTTTTCTAATTTCATTTAACTTTCAGTTCTGAAATTAGTAGGCTATATACTTCTAATATAAAACTCTTTCGTTCCTAATAAAAAGGAAGTACCACCGTTAAACTATTTCTTAACAAATGGTGCTTCCCTATTATACATATAAATTATTTATTTGGCAAATAGTTTTTTACAAAATTTGGTAATGCAAACGCAGCCTTTTGAATATCCTTGTTATAGTACTTAGTTTCAAAGTTTTGTTCACGATTTGGTTCCCAAGTTAATGGATCATATTTTTTTGATCCAATCGTAAAGCAATGCATCCCGGCCGGATAGATTGGAATGTATGCGGTGTACAAACGAGCGATTGGGAAATGATTGTTTACATAACCAAACACCTTCTCAACGAGGGGTTGATGAAGCATAGGAGATTCGGTTTGTTGTACAAATAGACCATCTGCTTTTAGAGCTTTCAACGTATTCTTATAAAACTCTTCCGTAAATAATCCTTCCCCAGGGCCAATTGGATCAGAGCAATCCACAATAATAACGTCATAGTAATCTTCGGCCTCTGCCATAAAGCCAATTCCGTCACCAATCTTTACTGTTAACTTAGGATTGTTTTCAATCATAGCCTTAGAAATTGTAGGTAAGTATTGTTTCGCTAATTCTACTACTTTACCATCAATCTCAACCATAGTAACTTCTTTAACGCTATCGTGGCGTACGCATTCTCTAGCTACACCGCCATCACCGCCACCAATAATCAATACCCGTTCTGGATTTGGATGTAAAAACAATGGTACATGAGCAATCATTTCATGATAGATAAACTCCTCCCGTTCAGACGTTTGGAATACACCGTCTAACGCAAGCATCATGCCATATTCTTTAGACTTAAATACTTCAATTTTTTGAAATTCAGATTCACCAGAATAAAGTACCTCTTCTGCTTCAGCGCTGAGACGTAAATGAGGCGTTTGCTCTTCTGTAATCCATTGACTCATAATAACCTCCTATATAGGTAGAGCGATAGCTTTCACCATCGCTCTTATAATACTAATATTATTTCTTAGTTATATAACAGAATCCACCGCCAAGGATGGTATCTTGCAACCAATGAACTAGTGAGAAATCACGGATTTCCCCTTCATCAAAAATACCGCAACGAATATCATCACCATCCATGAACATCTTATAAATAGGCACCCAATGCCATGTATAGAGCGCAGGTTCTTTACCTTTATGGCGATTTAAGAACGCTACAGGAACATCCTGTGATAATGCATCGTGAATAAACTGCGCCGCCACCTCTACTTCTACGCGGGATGCAGAAAATGGAGATACATTAAGCATGTGCACCTCATAAGGCAAATTCTTATCATTAAACAAACGACTAAGGCCGTGTTCCATCCATTGCGTTTTATAAACGCCACCACCAAATCTTGGTTTTACATAGTTCCACACGACATTCATACGTTCTAATGCGAATGTATGATTCGCCGTAGTAGACACATCTAATAGGCCATCTCGAAATTCAGAATAACTCAACACCTGTGTAGCCGATGTAGGGCCACAACCAGACAAACGTTGCCATTCATCATCAAACCATTCTTGATCATAGCCGTGTGATATGGTCCCATTTACATCGATATCAAGCCACTCTGGGTGTTTAATAGATACATCATTCATGAGATTAACCTTCGATTACTTCCACTGTTTCCATGATATCGCCTTGATGGATACCATCAACTACATCCATGCCTTCGATTACTTTACCAAATACAGTATGTACACCATCTAAATGAGGTTGTGGTTCATATACGATAAAGAATTGGCTACCGCCTGTATTAGGGCCACGGTGAGCCATAGACAATGCACCGCGTTCGTGTTTATGAGGATTGCCAATCAATTCGTCTTTAATTGTGTAACCAGGACCTCCTGTACCATTGCCATTAGGGCAACCACCTTGCGCTACAAAGCCAGGAATTACACGATGGAATGTCAATCCATTATAGAAACCTTTATTAATAAGGTCGATAAAGTTTTGTACTGTGCCAGGTGCTTCTTTATCAAATAATTCAATTACAATGTCTCCACCTTTTGCCATATGGATTTTTGCTTGTTTCATTGTTCAGGTACCTCCAAAATTGTACGCAACACATGTGCTGCTAATATAAAACCTGCCACTGGTGGCACAAAACTACATGTTCCTGGGCTCGTTGCTTCGCCGCGGAACTGTGGTTTTGTCGGTTTTTCTGTAGAAAATAAAACTAATTGTTTTTTTATACCCCGTTTCTTGAGTTCCCGGCGCATAACGCGTGCCAATGGGCATGTATGAGACTTATTGATATCTGCAATCATAAGTTTCTCTGGGTAAAAGCGATTACCGCCGCCCATACAGGAAATAACAGGGATGCTTTCACGTTGACAAACCTCGATAATATTGAGTTTTGCCGTTACCATATCAATGGCATCGATCACATAATCAACGTTCAAGCTTTGAATAAATCCAGGATATTTCTCCTCAGTATACATAATATCGTGAGTTTCTATCACTACATCAGGATTGATGGAAAGAGCTCGCGCCATTGCGACCTCAACCTTACGTTCTCCAATGGTATCGTGTGTCGTAATCATTTGACGATTCAAATTGCTGGGTGCAATGGAATCACCATCAATAATAACGATGCGCCCTACACCAGCACGTACTAGAGCCTCGATGGCCCCACCGCCGACACCACCAACACCAAAGAGCGCAATAGATGTATCCTTTAATGTTTGGATTTTATCAGGACCAACCAACCATTCTAAACGAGTTAACATATATTCCATTAATATTTACCCGCCGGAATGATTTCTGTCCAATATCCATCAGGATCAGCGATAAAATAAATACCCATGTCGGCATTTTCATAGGCTACAACACCCATCTCTTTATGTTTTTTTAGAGCTGCTTCGTAGTCATCTACATAAAATGCCAAGTGGATTTCATTATCCCCTAAATTATAAGGGCGATCCCAATCACGCAACCATGTAAGTTCTAATTCATGCGCCGTATATGGACTTTTTAAATATACAAGGGTAAAAGCACCGCTTGGGTCTTCCAAGCGACGATCCTCTTCAAGCAGTAAGGCCTCTTTATAGAAGGCTAAACTCTTATCAAGATCCTTAACATTTATATTATTATGAGCAAATGAAAACTTCATAGGACCTCCTTTATTAAATACAGTATATTTTTGTAGGAATTATCCTCTTTTAATAGTATCACATTTTGTAAATTTATAGCTAGTTAATAACAAATTTTGCCGTACTACCTTCATCACCACGTGTGACTTCTAAATGGGCAGGTATCCGCGTCTTTAACTCAGGTACATGGGAAATCATACCGATAAGGCGCCCCGATGATTGTAGTTGTACCAATGTTTCCATAGCCAGCTCCAATGTATCAGGGTCAAGTGTACCAAATCCTTCGTCGATGAACATCGTATCCATATGAATACCACCGGCATAACTTTGAATCACGTCGGCAAGACCTAAGGCCAGTGCCATAGAGGCCAAGAATGTTTCTCCCCCTGATAAGGTATTCGCAGGTCTAGATTGTCCTGTGAAGGCGTCCATTACGGCCAAATCAAGGCCTTGCTTACCACGGCCACCACCGGTATAGTCTGAACGCTCCAAAGAGTAACGGCTACGGCTCATCTTTTGAAGACGTAAATTGGCTGCATACACAACCTCATCTAAAATGGCCCCCAATACATAGCGCTCAAAGGTGACATTTTTAAAACCTTGTTCACCCCCATTAGCGAGATCATTCAACCGACTTAAGAAGGCTACCTTCTCTCGGGCCTCACCCATAGCCGTTTCAATATTCTCTAGCGAAGCAAGTGTAGTTTCTATATGCTGTGTTTCTTTGTCCCAGGCCGCTAAATTACCTACTAGCGTATCTCTACACTCTACCGCCGCATCATACACCTCATCACTTACTGTATCACGAGGCTCAACTATAGATTTCGCTACCTTTAACGCCGCATCATATACAGCTTGTGCTTTATTGAAAGCCTCATCTAATGCATGTAACTCAGTTCTAAAGGTATCTAAGGCCTTATAATCATCTAACACCTCTTCGAAATCATCTTCACATAAAGAAATTAATTCCAATGATTTTGTATATTCCTTATACATTACATCAAGGTTATTAGTTTCTTCTTTCACTTGAGCAGATAAGGTTTCTAGGCGCCCCCGTTTAGCATTGAGCTGTTCTCGAGCAGCCTCTAAATTTGTTTTACAAGCCTCCACTTGCTCATCGTATGCTTTAATTTCGGTTTCTAACGATTCTATCTGTTTTTGCCATGCATCAAGATCTGTAGTTGGCAAGCTTTCAGATAAGGCATCAATCTTAGCATGCACAGAACTAATCTGAATCTCTAAGTCATGCAACCTTTCAAGTAATTCCTTATGACCGATCTCTAATTTTACTAATTCTTCTTTAGTCCCGCGCAATGCATCCTCATTGGTAGCTATAGTCTTGCTCAACTGTTCCGTATCACTATGTAGAGCTGTGAGCTGGTCCATTTGGGATAGCAAGTCTTGTTGAATAGAATCAAAGGTATCTTCCGAAAAACCATCAATGGATGATGTAAGTTTAGAAACTTGGTTTTTAACTGCCTCATCTAACTCATGTAGACGAATCACCAACGTTTCTTTCTGACCAATTTCGCTAGCCTGCTTTTGTAACGCCCCATCTCGCACCGCACGAGCCGCTTCTATCTCCTCTTTTGTAGGATACAACTCAGGCTTGGATGCTAACTGTGGATGTTCTGTAGAACCACATACAGGGCATGGCTCATTATCTACTACCAAATGGACAAGTTCAAACGCTCGTCCCTCTGCCATCAAATGTTCTAAACGCTCAAGATGTACCTTCGAGTTCTTTACAGATTCCTCTATATCCGCTAAAGATTTATCTTTTGCATCAATATCGTTTTGAATCTTCTCTTTCTGTGCTAATAATTCAGCATATCGTTGCAACTGACTCAACTGTTCTTGGATACGAGGAATAGACTCTAATGTTTTACTATTAGCTTGGAACTGTTTTCTCGCTTCACCTAACGCGACCTCTAAATCAATTACTAGATTGTGCTGTGCCTGTAACTTAACTTCACTTTTCTCGCGGTCCTGTGTTTCCAAGTTACGCTTTAGTGTAGCCAATTCCTTATTTAGCAGTGCTAACTCATCAAATTTCTCTGACTGTTGTTGCAATTGAGCCAATGTGGTCCTCTTAGCTTGTATAGTTTCACCTTGAGATGCTAACACTTCATGAGCCTCTGTACATGTAGACTCATGTTGAGATGCAATTTCTACACCTTTTTTCGCATCTGAAAGTGCGGTTTCCAAGGTTTTTAATACACTCTGTTTATCACTAAACTGTTTATATAGCTCATAGCTAGGAGTCAAAGAAGTGAGAAACTGAACCTTTTCACTTAAACTTGAACGCTCCCCTTCTCTTGCTTTGACCAAGTCTAGTGCAGAAGTAGCCTCTGTAAGAGCCTGTTGTGCTTGATTATATACGGCCCACTCCTTACGCAATGCATTGAACTGCTCTACCTCGGTAACAGCCTCATCTCGCTTTACAACAAGTCCATCACGATAGGGCCCTCGATTTGCTAACAACTCACGTACATGTTGAGCAGTCAGTAGTGGAGTATCCTCATCGTGAGGAATAGACTGTATCAACGCCGTTTGTTTCATCAAATTTTCTTCAATGCCAGCTTTTTCGTCATCATAAGCTGATTTAAGAGCCTCTTGTAATTTTCGGTATAGCTCTGTTCTAAAGAGCGTATGTAGTAATTCCTCCCGTTCATTTGTAGAGGCGACAAGGAGTTTTCTGAATTCCCCTTGTGGCAATAGAACCACTTGTAAAAATTGATCCTTACGAAAACCTATGATTCGTTGGATTGTATCGCGAACAGCAGCCGCAGAGGTAGCAACGATTTTCCACTCACCAGCTTTCATTTCATAGACAGTAGCGCTAGCGTTCTGTTCCCGCATACCGGTGCCGCGTTTTTTTGCTACCATTTGTTTTGGTAGTCTTTCAACACGATATTGAGCATCTCCGATGGCAAAGGAAAAGTCTACGCGTGTCATCCGCTCAGGTTCAGCAAAATCGCTGCGAATAGCATCAGTTTTACGCACTTCTCCGCTAGGCTCACCATATAAGGCGTACACCATAGCATCTAAAATGGATGTTTTCCCTGCCCCTGTAGGCCCTGAGATGAGGAACATAGAATGATTTTCTAATTTACTAAAGTCCAATGTAACCGAATCTCGATATGGACCAAAGGCTTCTATTGTTAGTGATATAGGCTTCATCTAGTCCTCCTTGATAATTCGGTCCCACACAGAGTTGATATATGACTGTTCCGCCTCTGTTAACGGCTCTTTCCACACGGTTTCTGCAAACTGATTAAATAATTGACGCTCATCTAGTTCTTTAAATACGGCCTCTCCCATATCTACCACAGGTGTTGCTATGCGCCCTGCCAGTTCAATGGTCATACATCGATGATAAACCTGACGCAACTTAGCCATGCCGTCCATGATAGGCATCGTATCTAGGAGGCGTGCCTGCACGTAATCATCCTTATGTTTCGTTTGGAGGGCTGTATTATTTAAAAGATCCTCAAAATAACCTTCCAAGATGACTACATCCCGCTTCGCCTCTACAGGAATAGTACTAATATCTATGTTACCATTTGTATCCATATCAATGATGGTAAAAGATTTCTTCTGCCCATGTTCATCAAAGGAATACTTCAATGGCGACCCGCTATAGCGAATTTGGTCTGCCCCCATCCGTTGCGGTCCATGTAAATGTCCAAGAGCTGTATAGTGAAAGTTTTTAAAAACGTGAGGGCTCACCTGTTCACTACCCCCTACAGACAATGTTCGTTCCGAACCACCTACTTCGCCGCCCATTACAAAGGCGTGGCTAATGGCAATACTACGCATCTGTTTTGGCACTTGTTTATATAGATAATCACTCCAAGCCTGATACATTTGGTCATAATTATGTAAATTAAGTGCGACCGCTTCTTGATCCTTATCATCTACATAGGAAAATAAAGTATCATCAGTCATATCCGTATCAACTGGTTTTGATTCACTGGAGTTCAGTCCCAAAGCGTCACCTATACGACGAGGTTCGCTAAACGGCATAGGACAAATGGCTACCCTACCATCAAAGCCTTCAAATTCAAAGGGTTGTAATGCATGATGAGGAGAGCCCCAAATATGAATGCCCGATTCACTTAGCATAGACCGTCCCACTTCAAGGCGTTCCGCTCCATCGTGGTTTCCACTCACTACAAATAGAGGAGCCTTATAATCCATAGCGAGACGAGTAATGATAGAGTCCCATAATTCAATAGCTTCAATGGGTGGTACAGCCCTGTCAAATACATCCCCTGCAAGCAAGATGCCATCGATTTTTTCTTCTTTCAAAATAGTAAAGAACTGATGCTCCAACACATAAGCTTGGTCATCTGTTAAGTACTGACCATAAAAAATACGACCTAAATGCCAATCCGCAGTATGTAAAAAACGCATTTCATCCCCCTTTCCAGTTCTCCCTATACCTTATATATATTTAGTTTATACCAATTATTATATAACTCAATTTATTTTGCTTGATTATTGATTATCTACGATAGAGCGCAACATAGCAATTTCTTTAGCATAGCCATCTAATTCATTTGGCGTTTCCAAGTAGAATGGCAAATTCGTCAATTTAGGATGTGTTACAATGCGGGCAATTGCATCGATACCGATATGACCTTCCCCAATTTTTTCATGACGATCTTTATGTGCCCCCATAGGATTTTTTGAATCATTCAAGTGAATAGCTTTCAAACGGTCAAGACCAACAATACGATCGAACTCGTCGATAACACCATCTAAATTATTAACGATGTCATAACCACCTTCGTGAATATGGCAAGTATCTACACAAACACCCATGTACTCTTTTAATTTTACACCGTCAATAATACGAGCAATTTCTTCAAAACGAGAGCCAATTTCCGTACCCTTACCAGCCATAACCTCTAAAAGAACCGTGGTTTTCATGCCGGGGAATAAGATTTCATTCAAGCACTCCACAATGTATTCGATGCCTTGGTCAACACCTTGCTTTACATGACTGCCGGGATGAAAGTTATACATCTGGCCGGGTAAATATTCCATGCGTTCTAAGTCTTCTGTCATGGCTTGTTTTGCAAAAGCGCGCAAATCTTCCTTAGCTGCACACGGATTATACGTATACGGTGCATGGGCTAACAAGGTACCAAAGCTATGTTCTTTCATATACGCACTAAGGCTATTCATATCCTCCACATCGAGGGCACGCATGCTACCACCCCTAGGATTGCGCGTAAAGTATTGGAATGTATTGCCCCCAATTTTAGTGGCTTCCTTTCCCATATGTAAATATCCTTTTGATATAGATAAATGAGCTCCTATTGTAAACATTATATATCCTTTCAACTCTATATGACTCAAAAACCCCCTGCATGAGTATACGCAGGGGGCATCTGTTAGTGACTTTCTTTTTTAGCACATTCTGGGCATACGCCTTCGAATGTAATTTGCTGTCCTGTAATTTGATAAGCACTAGCTTTTCCAGCAATATCAGCAATAGCATGTAGATCGACATTCATCATGTCTTCTACCTTGTTACAACGAACACAGCGAATATGTGCATGAGCTGTTGTATCCCAATCATAATGTGCGCGTTCATCGCCCACTTCCAATACCTTAACAAGGCCAATTTTTTCAAAAATCTCCATTGTTTTGTATACGGTTGCTAAACTCATGCTTGGATGTGTAGGACGCAAGCTATGATAAATCATCTCTGCTGTTGGGTGATTGTGATGACCACGCAAAGCATCATAAATTGCAATTCGTTGAGGGGTTACCTTAAACCCTTCGCTTCGCAAAATTTGTGCGATATCCATAATAATCTACCTTTCTCCACTTGGAAACATATCGGTACTCTATCGTCTATTTTCAAACAATAATTATTATTTATTGTACCATTCCAGTAGATTTTAAGCAATAAAAAACGTGGATTTATACAATCCACGTTTCTCATAACTCATATTTACTATTAATCTGTATTAAACCAAATTCACACTGTAATTAGTCTTTAAAATATGGTTTAAAACCTTCGCTTTGATGACGAGGTTTACGATCGGCTCTAGGACGGTCGCTACGACGATCATCACGACGACGGCTATCACGGCGGTCACCTTTGCGATCATCACGACTGCGGCGCGGACGGTCATCACGACGACGCTCACCATCGCGGCGGCCCCCATCTCTACGACGGTCTCCATCACGACGGCGACGATCACCTCGACCACCTTCACGGCGACGACGCACGCGTAAAGGTTTTTCTTCTGTAATATTTACAGGTGTTGTATCCGGCTCTTTTGTTAACAATTTAAGTGCTGCCGCAATCAATGTAACGGAATCAGTATCATTCAACAACTCTTCTGCATTCACCTTAAATGGTGCCAACTCTTCTGTATTGTTAGCCATTTCAATTAAGCTTTCAACAGCAAGACGTTGTTGACCTTCCAAAACTTCGCCCAAAGATGGAGCACGACGTCTCGCAATTTTACGTTTTGTTAAACGTTCAATAGCATGAAGGTGTTCAATTTCACGAGGGATAACAAATGTATAGGCTTCGCCTGCCTTACCTGCACGACCTGTACGACCTACACGGTGCGTATAGCTTTCAGGATCTTGTGGCAAATCATAGTTATATACATGAGATACGCCGGAAATATCAAGGCCACGAGCAGCCACATCAGTAGCTACAAGGATATCAATTGTACCTTCTCGGAATTGACGAATTACACTATCACGTTTTTGTTGTGATAAATCACCATGAATACCTTCTGCCATATAGCCCCGTTTTTTAAGGGCTTCTGTTACTTCATCAACACGACGTTTCGTACGTGTAAAGATGATAGCCAACTCTGGCGCTTGTAAGTCGAACAAACGGCACAACACGTCAAATTTTTGACGATCTTGTACTTCGATATAGTATTGTTCGATAAGATCCATCGTTACTTGCGTAGGTTTCATACGAATCAACGTTGGCTCTGTAAGGTATGTTTCTGCTAACTCGCGAATCGCCTTAGGCATTGTTGCAGAGAATAGCAATGTTTGGTGATCTTCTGGGATAGCCCCTAAAATTTTGTTGATGTCATCTACAAAGCCCATGTTTAACATTTCATCAGCTTCGTCAAGAACGACAATCTTAACGTCTTCAAATTTAATAGAACCGCGATCCATATGGTCCATCAATCGGCCTGGTGTGGCAACAATGATTTGCGGATTCTTTTTCAATGCACGGAATTGACGGTTAATATCTTGGCCACCATAAATAGGCAATGCCGTAATATCCGTATACTGAGCCATTTTATTAAGCTCTTCTGCTACTTGAATAGCTAATTCTCGTGTAGGGGACAAAATCACTACTTGAACGTGACGATTACTGCCGTCTACGCGTTCCAATACAGGTAGGCCAAAGGCCGCTGTCTTACCAGTACCTGTTTGAGCTTGACCGATCATGTCTTTACCGCTCATGGCAACTGGGATAGCTTCCTGTTGAATTGGCGTAGGCTCTTCAA
>OGIU01001546.1_pt1 | contig 10767 bp, 10 predicted proteins | sample 1571791 | NCBI WGS metagenome assembly OGIU01 (sample SAMEA2582104, study PRJEB24529) | metagenome | biome: Human gut stool | place: China | collected 2011
ACGAGACCTTGGCGACTGCCGCGATAACTTGAGAAACTCGCAAAGCGTGTTTCTCTAGTTTTGTTAAAAGCGCTTTCGAAAACGGCAAACTCGCTGCGCTCAGACAGTGCCGTTTTTGAAAGCAACACAAAATCCCATAGCCTAAGAGTTTGCGGGCCTCCTGCAAATGCGCTCACCTGGAGGAACATCCACGGCGCGGCGGCAGCCATTGGATCTGGTTATTGGTGACGAATAAATAGAATAAATATGTGATGTAAAATACTTTAGCATGTGGTTTTTAAAACTAGATATATAATACTTTGAATATCAAAGTATGTCAAGAGGGAAAATGAAAAACGTGATTGCGGGGGGTGGGGAGGTGTGGTAGAGTGGGTGGTAGAAAGTAAATTTGAGACAGGAGGATATGGGACATGTTAAGGGATCTGGTGTTGAAGAACAGGAGTTATCGTGGATTTGATGAGTCGGTGCGGATTTCGCGGGAGACGTTGGAAGGGTTTGTGGATTGCGCGCGGCTTTGTCCTTCGAGTGTGAATAAGCAGCCGTTGAAGTATTTTCTGGCGTGGGAGCCGGACGAAGTGGAGAAGGTGCAGGGTCTGACGAAGTGGGCGCGGGCGTTGCCGGATATGGTACTGCCGCATCCGGGAAAACGGCCGATGGGTTTTGTTGTGATCTGCCAGGATAAGAGGATTGATGAGAATCTGAACCGGTATCAGAAGGATGTCGGGATTGTGGCGCAGACGATGCTGCTTGCGGCTGTGGAGCAGGGGCTTGGCGGCTGCATGATCGGGAATTTTCAGGCGGGCGAGGTGATGGAAGTGCTTGGACTGCCTGAGGAGATCCGGCCGCTTTTGATTGTGGCGTTTGGAAAACCGGCGGAGGAGATTCATCTGGTGGATGTGCCGGAGGATGGGAATACGAATTATTACCGGGATGAAAATGATGTGCACTATGTGCCGAAGAGAACGCTGGCGGATGAATTGCTGAACTGAAGATAGAAACTGAAGATAGAGCCGGAAAATTCCGGAAAAATGTCGGATGAACCGTCCTAAAAAGTTAGATCTAAAAAATCTGATTTCTTGGGGCGGTTCAAAGAATCCGGCATTTTTTTACTTTGCAGGAAACTTCGTTGAATTTTCCTGTAAAGTAAAAAGCCCTCCGGGCAGGATCGCACTGCGGCGGAGGGGAAAGGAAAGCACAGGCTCTTATTAGTTTCGGTGTAGCCCGAAAAAGGGAAAATGTCCCATACTTTCTGGCAATCCGGGGAGATGTCTGGTGGGCAGGAAATGGTGCAAATAAAGATGTTTTTTCCTGCAAAACAGAACCTTTTTTCTCGAAAGGGATCATGATAAAATGAGAAAAAATGGGGGAATTTTCAAAAATAAGATGGAGGAGGATATTGAAATGAAAATTTATCACGCACAGGTGAATCATCTGGAAAATCCAATGGGGTTCCGGATGGAGAGAACGGTCTTTTCCTGGAAAGTGAAAGACGCGGAAGGAAAAAAACAGAGCTATGCGAGAATCCGTGTAGCATCGGATGCAGCGATGGAGCATCTGCTGTTTGATTCCGGAGAGGATGATAAGGCGAGCAGTCTTTTCTATCCGGTGAAGCTGGATCTGGAGCCGAGAACGCGGTATTACTGGAACGTGGAAGCGGGCAGTGATGCCGGGGAGACGGCGGTGAGTGAAGTACAGTTTTTTGAGACCGGAAAACGGAATGAAGCATGGACAGGAAAATGGATTTCCTGTGACAGTAAGGAGAACCGTCATCCATATTTTGAAAAAGAAATTGTTCCGGCAAAAGAGGTAGCGAAGGCCAGGCTGTATGTCTGCGGACTTGGACTGTATGAGGTGTATGTGGATGAGAAGCGTGTCGGGGATGAGTACCTGACGCCGTACAGCAATGATTACAATGAATGGGTACAGTATCAGACGTATGATGTGACAGAGGAGGTTTCAAAACAGGGAATGCTCCGTGTGCTGCTTGGAAACGGCTGGTACAAGGCGCGGTTTGGATTCAGTGCGTTTGAGGACAAGGGATTTTACGGCAATGAGTGGAAGCTGATTGCGGAGCTGCATCTGACGTATGCGGACGGTTCGGAAGAGGTGATTGGCACGGATGAATCGTGGCAGGTGCGGCGCAGTAAAATTGCATTCTCGAATCTTTACGACGGTGAGCACCGGGACGACACGCTGTCGGAACTGCCATTGGAGAAGGCGGTTTTTTGTGAGGCACCAAAAGGAGAACTGACGGAACGCATGAGCCTTCCGGTGACGATTCATGAGACGTTTGAACCTAAAGAACTGCTTCATACTCCGGCCGGCGAGCTGGTCTTCGATATGGGGCAGGAGTTTACGGGAATTTTCAAGCTGCATGTCAACGTGCCGGCAGGAACCAAAATTCATGTTCAGACAGGTGAGATTTTGCAACGCGGCAATTTCTACAATGACAATCTGCGGAGTGCAAAATCCGAATACATCTATATTTCCGATGGTACCGAAATGGATCTTGTGCCGCATTTTACGTTCTACGGCTACCGTTACGTGAAGATCGAAGGCATTCCGGATCTGAAAAAAGAGGATTTCACGGGTCTTTCTTATTACAGCAACATCACAGCGACAGGCTGGATGAAAACAGGAAGTGATTTGGTCAATCAGCTCATCAGCAATGTGCGCTGGGGCTTAAAGTGCAATTTTGTGGATGTTCCGACCGACTGCCCGCAGCGTGATGAGCGCATGGGATGGACGGGTGATGCGCAGGTGTTCTCGCCGACGGCGATGTATCTCGAAGATACGTATGCATTCTATGCAAAATACCTGTACGACATGGCAAAAGAGCAGAGCGTGCTCGGCGGAAAGGTGCCGCATGTGGTGCCATCGTGCGGCATCGAGGATGCAGCGTGTGTCTGGGGCGATGCGGCGTGCATCATTCCGTGGAATCTATATCTGTTTTATGGGGACAAGAGCATTCTGGAAGATCAGTTTGTGAGCATGAAATCGTGGGTGGACTACATCACGAAAGTGGATGGGGACAACCATGGCTGGAGATATGTATTCCACTTTGGCGACTGGCTGGCGCTTGACAATCCGGTGCAGGGCGCTGAGCAGGTCATGGGTGCAACGGACGAGGAGTTTATTGCAAACCTGTATTATGCGATCAGCGCAGGAATCGTGGCAAAAGCGGCCGGTGTGCTGGGATACCGCGAGGAGCAGGAGAAGTATCAGAAGCTGTCCGAGGAGCAGTTTGCTGTGGTACAGGAAGAATATTACAGTGCAACAGGCCGCTGCTGCATCAAAACACAGACGGCGCTGCTGCTGACGCTGAAATACCATCTGTCAAAGAACGAAGAGCTGACAAAACGGCAGCTTCTGAAGCTGTTTGAGCAGAGTAACCACAAACTGAAGACGGGATTTGTCGGAACACCATTGCTGAACAATGTGCTCACCGACAACGGCATGAATGATCTTGCCTACGAACTGTTGCTGAACGAGGAATTTCCGGGTTGGCTTTATGAGGTTAAGCTTGGTGCAACTACCGTCTGGGAACGCTGGAATTCCCTTCTTGCGGACGGTACGATTTCCGGCATCAGTATGAACAGTATGAACCATTATGCTTACGGCTCCATCCAGGAATGGATGTTCCGTCACGTTGCCGGCATCAACACGATGGAATCCCATCCGGGTGTCAGGACCGTACAGTTTGCACCGACGCTGAACTGGGATTTGAGGTATGCAGAGGCAAAATATGATTCTGCATCGGGAATGTACAGCATTCGCTGGGAGCTTTCCGACAAAGAGCACGTGACCATCACCATGGATGTTCCGTTCGACTGTACCGCAGAGGCCGTACTTCCAATGGTTGCCAAAAGTGAAAAAGAAGCGGTTGCAGAAGTGCTCGGATCAGAAGAAAACGGTAGATACCTGCTGGAGCCGGGACACTATGAGGTAAGCTATCAGCTTTCCGGTTGGAAAGAAAAAACGGCAGTATGTGTGGAATAAAACCGCAGTTTTTTTCAAAAAATAAGAAGCAAGGTGAACGCTGCAATTTTGCAATGGGACAAAATGAGAAAATTGTTCCAATTATTATGAAAAGAATATAAATAAAAACAAATAATTTGGAAAATATACAAATTCATTTGTCTTATGAAAACGTTTATGGTACAATCTGACTAAGCGGTTACAAAAATGGAAGTGTGTTTTGGAAAAAATGAAACAAGACACAGATCCGAGGGTCTGACAAAAAGAGGCGGCAGAAAGGGACAGGATATGAAGAAGTGGACGGGGATGATTACCAATCTCACAATGTTGACACAATTCGGACTGTCCCTTGTGACGCCTCTTTTTCTTTGTCTGGCACTTTGCTGGTGGCTTTGCGACCGCTTTTCGGTTGGAATATGGATTTATCTGATCGGCTTTTTCTTTGGGATCGGAGGCGGTGCCGTGACAGCCTGGAAATTCGGGCAGAGCGTTCTGCGGCATCAGAAACGCATCGAGACGGAGCCGGACGGAAAAAAGAAGAAAAAGCGGGTGTCTTTCAACCGACATATTTAGAACGTGTCTGAAAAAGTTTTCACAGTTGACGAAGATCAAGTGGCAGAGAAAAGATTTCAGACTGATTTTAAGGGGAAAATCCATTAGAAAGGAAACAAGGCGATATGAGCAATTTCGGAGACAAGGTCCAGCCGGCCGTAAAAAAGGAGACGAAAAATGTTGCCATCTATACTGTTGTCGGCGTGGTTGTGATGTGGGTCGGGTTTCTGATCCTGCACCTGATCTGGCCGGAAAAAATCCCATTTGACTATCGGGTGATCCTCGGGGGAATCGGAGGCGGTGCCGTTGCGGTGCTGAACTTTTTCCTGATGGGCATGGCAGTACAAAAAGCAGTGTCCGAGACAGACGAGGCGGGAGCAAAACGGCGGATGCAGGCAAGTTATTCGCAGAGAAACCTGATGCAGATGCTCTGGGCAATTCTGGCGATTGTGCTTCCATGCTTCCAGTTTGCCGCAGGAATCCTGCCGCTTTTAATTCCGGGAACGGCCATCAAGCTGAAGGGCATAAAAAACAGCATAAAGCGCTGAACCTGATCTTTGGCGAAAGCCGCAAAGACGGGACGGCGTTTTTAAACCGAAACAGCGAAGCAGCGATTCGGTTATGAGCAAGCAGCGAAGCGGATTGTGAAGATCCGCTTTGACAAAAGGTTCAAATTTTTTATTTTATCTCATACAGAGGAGGTGAGAAAAGAGAATGGAGGTTGATATCTCCGGTGCAAAAGTCTTTTTTACGATCCCGATCGATTTTCCGCTGTTCGGGAAAATTCAGATCAGCGAAACGCTGGTGGTAAGCTGGATTGTAATGGCACTCATTACCGGACTTTGCATCTGGCTCACAAGAGATTTGAAGATACGGAACATCTCCAAACGCCAGGCGGTGGCAGAAATGATTGTGGAGACCGCAAATAAATTCGTCATCGGCAACATGGGAGAAAAATTCCGGTATCTGATTCCTTTTGTGTCGGCGCTTTTCGCGACCAGCGTTGTCTCGAACCTGATCAGCCTGATCGGACTTCGAAGTCCGACAGCAGATCTTTCTACCGAGGCGGCCTGGGCTGTTGTGGTTTTCATCATGATCACCACACAGAAGATCAAAACCAACGGTTTTGGCGGATATCTGAAGGGCTTCACGACTCCGATTGCGGTTATGACACCGTTTAACGTTTTGTCGGAGCTCGCAACGCCGATCAGTATGGCGTGCCGTCACTTTGGAAACATCCTTTCCGGCGTTGTCATCAATGCCCTGATCTACGGATCTCTGGCACTGGCAAGCGGAAAGCTGCTGGGACTGCTTCCCGGCGTGCTCGGAAGAACCCTTTCACAGATCCCGATTCTGGACGTCGGTGTTCCGGCTGTTCTGTCGGTCTATTTTGACTGGTTCTCCGGCGTGATGCAGGCCTTTATTTTCTGTATGCTGACTGTCATGTACATTGCGAATGCAGCAGAGGAAGGCTAAAGAGATTAAAAAATGAGGTTTACAAAAAGAAAATACAGGAGGAAAACAAGATGGATTTTCAGATTTTAGCAAAAGGTATCGCTCTCGCAGGATGCGCAATCGGCGCAGGATGCTCCCTGATCGCAGGTATCGGACCTGGTATCGGTGAAGGTAACGCCGTAGCAAAGGCACTTGAGGCAATCGGACGTCAGCCGGAATGCAAAGGTGATGTAACAAGTACGATGCTTCTTGGCTGTGCGATCGCAGAGACCACAGGTATTTACGGTTTCGTAACCGGCCTGCTTCTGATCTTCGTAGCACCGGGAATGTTCATGAACTTCCTGAAATAGTTGCAAGGAGTAAATGATTGCTAGGAGGAAAGAAACTATGCAGGTTCAGGAACTGGTAGGAATTGTCCCCTGGACTTTTATCGCACAGATCTGCAACCTCTTCATCCAGATGTATCTGATCAAACGGTTCCTTTTCAAACCGATCAATGAAATGCTGGAAAAACGGCGTGCGGCAGCCGATGCGGAGATCACAGACGCAGAGGCGGCAAAAAAAGAAGCCAACGCCATCAAAGAGGAATATGAGCAGAATATGCAGGAGGCCAAGGCAAAGGCCAACGAGATTCTCGAAAGCGCCAGAAAGACAGCGACGCTGCAGAGCGAGAAAATCGTAAAAGAGGCTTCCGAACAGGCGGCTGCCCTGAAAAACAAGGCAGAAAAAGAGATTGCCCAGGAGAAAAAGAAAGCGGTCAATGAAGTCAAAGGCGAGATCGGCGGCATTGCCATGGATATTGCCGGAAAAGTCATTGAACGTGAGATTAATGAAAAAGACCATGAGAAGCTGATAGATGAATTTATATCGAATGTAGGTGAAGCATCATGACAGAAACTGCCAGAGTATACGGTGGGAGCCTGTATGAGCTGGCCCAGGAGGAGCATCTCGAAGAGGAAATCCTTTCCGAGATGAAGGAGATCCGAGCTCTGTTCCGGGAAAATCCGGAGTATCCGCGCCTTTTATCGGAGCCTTCGATTCCGCGAAAAGAGCGGATCGGGCTGATCGACGCGGCATTTGGCAGCCAGGCGGAACCGTATTTGGTCAATTTTATCAAACTGCTGTGTGAAAAAAATCTTCTCCGGGAATTCGGCGGATGCCAGGAAGCGTTTCAGCGCAGATACTTTGCGGCGCACAACATTGCCGAGGCAGTTGTGACGAGCGCAGCATCCCTGTCGAAGGAACAGGAAGAGCTTCTGAAGAAAAAACTGGAAACGATGAGCGGAAAAACGGTCGTGATGGAACTGAAAACCGATCCGTCCGTTCTGGCGGGTGTCCGCGTGGAGCTCGACGGAAAGCTGTTTGACGGAACCGTAAAGGGACGTTTGTCCGAGCTTTCCAGAAGAATCAGCGATACAGTGGTGTAGGAGGAAAAAATGCAACTGAAACCAGAAGAAATATCCAAGGTCATCCGCAGCCAGATCAAATATTATGAAAATGCGATCCGGCAGGATGAGACAGGCACCGTTCTGATGGTCGGAGACGGAATCGCAAGAGCCAGCGGTCTTTCGAACTGCATGGCAGGCGAGCTGCTGGAATTTGAGGATGGAAGCTATGGAATGGCACAGAACCTCGAGGAAAACAGCGTATCTGTCGTTTTATTCGGTTCCGGCGAGAACATCAGCGAGGGACAGCTTGTAAAAAGAACGGGAAAAGTTGTTTCGGTTCCGGTCGGAGAAGGCATGATCGGACGCGTTGTCAACGCGCTCGGCCAGCCAATCGACGGCGCAGGCCCGATTACGGCAGCAGAGTACCGTCCGATTGAAAGCCCGGCACCGGGCATCTGTGAGAGAAAAGGTGTTAATCAGCCGCTGCAGACCGGTATTAAAGCGATCGATTCCATGGTTCCGATCGGAAGAGGTCAGCGAGAGCTGATCATCGGAGACCGTCAGACCGGAAAGACAACGATTGCAACCGATACCATTCTGAACCAGAAAGGCAAGGATGTGATCTGTATCTACGTTGCCATCGGACAGAAACGTTCGACAGTAGCGTCCTTAGTAGAAAATCTTGAGAAGAACGGCGCAATGGCGTACACCATCGTCGTGGCAGCGACGGCATCCGAAGCGAGCCCGCTGCAGTATATCGTACCGTATTCCGGCTGTGCCATGGGCGAGTACTTTATGTATCAGGGAAAAGATGTGCTGATTATTTATGATGACTTAAGTAAGCACGCGGTTGCATACCGTGCACTCTCCCTGCTGATCCGCCGTCCACCGGGACGTGAGGCTTATCCGGGAGATGTTTTCTATCTCCATTCCAGACTTCTGGAGCGTGCCGCAAAGCTGGACGATGAACACGGCGGCGGATCCATGACGGCCCTGCCGATCATTGAAACGCAGGCCGGCGACGTGACCGCCTTCGTGCCGACCAACGTGATTTCGATTACGGACGGTCAGATCTTCTTGGAAACCGACCTCTTCAACGCCGGTATCCGCCCCGCCATCAATCCGGGTATTTCCGTGTCCCGCGTCGGCGGCGCCGCTCAGACGAAGATCATCAAGAAGCTCGGCGGCGGCGTTCGTCTCGCCCTGGCTCAGTACCGTGAACTCGCCGCCTTCGCGCAGTTCGCTTCCGACCTTGACGAAGCGACCCGCAAGCAGCTCGAACGCGGCCGCGTCGTGACGGAACTCATGAAGCAGCCTCAGTATCAGCCTCTGCAGGTCTGGGAAGAAGCGCTCGTGCTCTACTCCGTGAACATCGGCGCGTACGACGATGTGGCGGTTGCCGATGCTCTGCGTGTTGAACGCGGCATGCGTGAATACCTGAAGACGCACTATCCCCAGCTCGTCGAATCGATCGAAGCCAAGAAGGAACTCGTCAAGGAAGACGAAGCCGTTCTGAAGACCGCGATCGAAGAGTTCAAGAAGTCTGGCGCTTACTAAGCGTTTAACCGATCTTAGAGGACCAAAAATCCATGCCTAGTACTAAGGAAATTCGCGGAAAGATCAAGAGCGTACACAATACGCGCAAGATCACCAAAGCGATGGAAATGGTTGCGGCCTCGAAGATGCGCAAGGCGCAGGACCGGATGCATGAAGCTCGTCCCTACGGCGACAAGATTCGCCTGATCTGCTCGCATCTGGCGCAGTCCCGTACGGAGTATCAGCATCCGTTCCTCGCCGAAGATAAGGGCGCCAACAAGAAAGTCGGTTTGATCCTCGTGACGACCGACAAGGGGTTGGCCGGTCCTTTGAATACCAACATCCAGCGTATGGTCCTTCAACAGATCAAGACCTGGACCGCAGAAGGCAAGAAGATCGAAGCCACGGCGATCGGTAACAAGGGACTCGGCTTTCTTCAGCGCCTGAACATGCCCGTGGTCAGCCAAGTCGTTCAGCTTGGCGACCACCCCAACCTTGATCGTCTGATCGGCGCCATTACGGTGCAGATTCAGGCGTACATGGAAGGAAAGGTTGATTCTGTGCATCTGGCCTACTCGCGTTTCATCAATGCCATGAAGCAGGAACCGGTTATCGAACAGTTGCTGCCCATCACGGACCGGATGCTCGACGCTCCGGAAGAAAAACGCGATTACTCGTGGGATTATCTCTACGAGCCCGACGCCCAATCCGTTCTCGACGACCTTCTGAAGCGTTACGTTGAGGCTTTGATTTATCAGGCGGTTGCCGAAAATATGGCTTCGGAACAGAGCGCCCGCATGGTGGCCATGAAGGCCGCTTCGGACAATGCCAAGAAGCTCATTGACGAACTGCAACTCGTCTACAACAAGACCCGTCAGGCCGGCATTACCAAGGAAATCACCGAAATCGTCGGTGGTGCCGCCGCCGTGTCTTAACGAAACAAGTATCGATAACTGAGGAAATCCCATGAGTATCGGACAGATCGTTCAGGTTATCGGCGCCGTGGTGGACATCGAGTTCACCGGCGGTGAGATGCCTAAGATTTACGAAGCCCTCGTCCTCGAACAGGACGAGAGCAACACCCTGGCCGAAGCCGGCCTCACCTTCGAAGTCCAGCAGCAGCTTGGCGACGGCGTGGTTCGTACCATCGCCATGGGCTCTTCGGAAGGTCTGCAGCGCGGCATGAAGGTCAAGAGCACGGGCCGCGGCATTTCCGTTCCGGTCGGCCCCAAGACCCTCGGCCGCATCATGGACGTTCTGGGTCGCCCGATCGACGACGCCGGTGAAATCGGCGCCGACGAATACCGCGAAATTCACCGCGAAGCCCCGAAGTTCGACGAACTTTCCCCGTCCGTCGACCTCTTGGAAACCGGCATCAAGGTTATCGACCTGATCTGCCCGTTCGCCAAGGGCGGTAAGGTCGGCCTCTTCGGCGGTGCCGGCGTGGGCAAGACCGTCAACATGATGGAGCTCATCAACAACATCGCTAAGGCTTACGGCGGTTACTCCGTGTTTGCCGGTGTTGGTGAACGTACTCGTGAAGGTAACGACTTCTACCACGAAATGGGCGAGTCGAAGGTTCTCGACAAGGTGGCCATGGTGTTCGGTCAGATGAACGAACCCCCGGGCAACCGTCTGCGCGTCGCCCTGACGGGCCTGACGATGGCCGAAGCCTTCCGTGACGAAGGTCGTGACATCCTGCTCTTCGTGGACAACATCTACCGCTACACCCTGGCCGGTACCGAAGTGTCCGCTTTGTTAGGCCGTATGCCCTCCGCTGTGGGCTATCAGCCGACACTGGCTGAAGAAATGGGTAAGCTCCAGGAACGTATTGCTTCTACGAAGGTCGGTTCCATTA
>OGIU01001549.1_pt1 | contig 10751 bp, 10 predicted proteins | sample 1571791 | NCBI WGS metagenome assembly OGIU01 (sample SAMEA2582104, study PRJEB24529) | metagenome | biome: Human gut stool | place: China | collected 2011
TTTTGGTTCATTTAAATTATAATATAAATCAGCCGTTTCTAGACATCTCTTATATCTCTCTTCTTTATTGGCAAATCTAAATAAAGAATCTGTAGATAAATTCATATACATTTCTGCTTCTCTATATTTATTATTTTTTTGTAAAAGCATTCCTTTAAAATAATATGCTCTTTCAATAAGATGTAAGTCATTAAAGCATATAGCTAAATTCAAAGCAGTATCACAAATAGAAACAGCTAAATCAAGTTCATTATTATAATATAAAGTACAAATACATTTTATAAGAAATTTCACATATTCTCTTTCATTTTCCTTTGGGAAAATATCTATGGATTCTTTTATTTCATTTATTGCCTTAACATTATCCATTATGGCAAAGTAATATTTTCCATTTTCTGCTTTTGAATTTGCAACTTCAACTAAATCATTACCTTGATATCTTCTAGATCGGAAGAGCGTCGTGTAGTGCAAGATTTATATATCTATCTGCCTCAACTTTATTTAACAATATATTTAAATTAGCAAACTCTTGATATATTTTTCCTTTATCCTTATTATCTTCAATATAATCTATATATTTTACGGCATTCATAAGTTTATTATATCCCTCTTGTATTTCATTAATTTCTTTGTAGCAAAGCCCCTCTCTGAAACAAGTATATACATACCCCTTCTTATCTCTTATTCCATTTTCTTCAATTACTTCCCTTATCTTTGAGAAATAATTAATTGCTTCATTATACTCTTTCATCTTCATAAAAAATGAAGCCATATCATTATAATAAATCAAAGTATTTTTATCACTGCTACTTTTTTGATATAAATCATAATATTGCGAAATAAGAAGCTGTATATTTTCAATTTTATTATTTTCAACATAAAAATTTAATAATCTATGAATTAACTCAAATGCTAAGTCTAAGTATGAATAATCCATAGCATACTCTAAATTATAATTTATAAATTCATCTATTTTATTAAGTGGTACTTTATTATTTCTTAATAAATTAAGATTTTCTTCTATTTGTTCATAAACATCTTGAACTAGATAGTTATAATCTATATCAATTTTTTTAGAAATATACTGTAATACTTCACTATCTGCCTTTATTTTTCCATTTTCAATACAGCTCATTTTAGAGATAGATATTTCATCACTACATAGTTCCTTAAGTGTTATCCCTTTATAAACTCTGGCTCTTTTTATTTTTTCTCCAGTTGATAATATTTCCATTCCTACCCCCAAATAACTTAATTATTTAGAATACCTAACTCTTTAAATATTGTAACTCCTTGATTTAAATATTCAGCTGCTTCGCCATCTTTTTTTAGATCTATATATAATTTACCAATAATTATAGCAACTTGTGCTGCTCTCTTCTCTAGTCCATTGTTTTTTGCTAGATTAAATGTATCTATTAGTATATTCTCTGCTTGCTTGTACATTTCTCTAATCATATAAATTCTATACCATAAAAGATTATATTCAACTAATTGAGGAATACTACTTTCATTCATTAAGCTACGTATTTCATCTAAAACCTCTTCACATTTGTCTAAGTTTTTAAGCTTAATATAATTTTCGCAAATATTAATAAGCGTTTCAATAATGCTTCCATCTTTACTCTTTAATCTTATTTCCTTAGCTATTTCAAAATGTTTAAATGATTCTTCTAAATTATCAAATTCATAGAATAACTTCCCTAAATTATTTTCTATATTTGATATACTCTTTTCTTGCTGTAATTCCTTGTAAACTTCCAGTGTCTTTTGAGAATATTTTATGGCATTAACTAAATCGCCTTTCTTATTATAGTCTTCTGATAATAATAATAATGCTTTTGCATACTCTTCTCTATTATGTATCTGTTGGAACTTCTGCTTAGCTAGGAAAGAATAATTTATTGATTGCGAAATATTTTCTACCTTATAATAGGCATCTGCCATTTGATAATATATTTCTCCAAGTAAAAAATCATTTCCTATATTATTATCAATATATACTTTTTCAGCTTGACGTAAATAGCTAGTTGCTGAATGGAATGCTTTTAGCTTCAATGTTATCTTTCCTAAATTCAAGAATGTCTTAATAACCTCTTCATAATTATTATTCTTTATAAATATAACATTAGCTGATAGGTAAAATTGTTGAGCTAGAACTAATTCATTTTTACTCATACATATATTAGCTCTCAAGAATAATTTCTTAGCTTTTCTATATTCTAAATGAAACTTTTCATCATAATACAAAGCATTTTCTATATATTTTTCTGCTGTTATATATCCACCATTTAATATATATGATTCTGCAATCTGTTCGTAATAAATACTTATTTTTTCAGCTTGTGTTTCCTCTGACTCCATTAGATATTCCACAGATGTATTAAGAGCTCCAGCTAAGTACTCCAATAAATCCATTGACGGATTAGATCTTCCAGACTCAACTAAACTTATTTGCCCAGGTGTTATTCTATCACCTGCTAAGTCTTTCAATGTCATATTTAATTCTTTTCTTATTCTTTTGATTTTTTCGCCTAATGATAGAATTTCCATGTAATTATTCATCCTTTACAGTAAATTTATATAAATATATACCAATTTTCCCTATATATATTAATTATATCATAAATTTATCCAAATATATATTTTTTTTTACTTATTCTAATATAAATACGATATTAATAAAAAAAACTGCTACATTTTTTGAGGGCACTGAAAAACATTAAATTTTTCAGTGCCCTCTATTTTTATAGCAGTTTTTTATTAAAATAAATATAGTTATAAAACTCACTTCATATAACACATAATATTGTCATATGTATCATTAGCCATACATCTAGCTCTTTTCTTAGCTCTCTTTATGTTTCTTTGTGTTTTTCTATCGAATTCTGGAAACATCACAATTCCCATAACAGTTCCAATGGCTAATCCCAACATCATTGATTTAACTATTTTCATTATTAACACCTCACTTATTTCACCATAAATATTATATGTAAAATAAATAAGATCTAATCAGCAAGTTAAAATGTAATTTTTTCTATTTCTTTAATGTATATTGAAGAAGATATTCAATAAAATCTTCTTTCTTTTCTTCACTTAATTTAGATATTTCATTCATAATTCTATCTTTATTTTCAGCATATTCTTTCATTAGAACTTCAAAACTTTCTTCTTCAGCTTCTTCTTTTCTTTCATCACCAACCACTATAATATTTTCACTATATTTAGTAATTAATTTAGAAAGCTTTTCTTTTACTTCTTCACTTACCACTTTAATTTCATTACTACTTAGCCATTTTTCTACAATTTTATCAGAAGCTATTCCCAACTTTTCCTTACATATCTCATCTGCTAGTTCATTAAATAAATCTCCAGTATGACTATCTACCTTTACAAATATGATTTCCATACCGCTATTTATGAAGTTTTGCATCTTTTCATAATATATTTTTGATGATTCTTCTTTCCTTTCCCAGAACCCTGTTGCATGATAGCATATGCCTATATAATCATGGAAAATAACAACTTTTTTCTCATGATTTTTCTTGGCATACTCTACACCTCTAACAGTAGCATCTAATTCTCCTGCTATCTGCCTTATATTTCTACTAGAATCATTAATTCCAATGCCTCCATCAATATATTCTATGATATTATTCTTCATGGCAACAAGACCATATGAGTATTGCTTCGTAGCTATATTATAACTTCCATCCACATATATATGCAAACAGTCCATAGGATAGTTATTATCTTCTTTCTTTAATACATCATTGGAATTATATAGGAATTCATTGGCATCTACCATACTTTCAAAACTTTTATATTTTGCTCCTTTAACACCTTTAACATACTTTAAACATTCAGCCCATGTATTAACTACAATATTTTCTACTTTTTTATTATTTGTTGAATCAAAACCTTCTTTTATTGCATATACTTTTTTTGCCATCAACATCTGCTCCCTTAATTATCATCTTTATATTGAAACTATTTCATCTATTATACCATAGATAGTTTCTACATTTTTCGCACCAGTAAAATCTGTAACATATTGTGCAGCAGTTTTTAATACTATCACTATATTATTTTTTCCACCCCAATTTTCCAAGATTACTTTTGCTGGAACATCTTCAATTATCTTATTTAAGGCAAAAAAAGCCATAGCAATATCATCAATCTTTCCAATGAAAGGAATCTTATCCGGTATTATATCACTTGGTACTGCCATATAGCATATCACTGAAGATATAATTACCTTTGTCTTAATAGGCACTCTCTTATCCTTCAAAAGCCTATAAATCAATGCTATAATATCAGGTATTATAAGTATATAATCACTATATTTCTTAATCTTTATAGGCATTTTTTCCTTAACTTTTTCCCTTCCTACAGTATAGCAATCTTCTACTTTTTTAATTTCTTCTTCTTGGTAAACATCATTTTTTACACTTCTATCTATAAGCTGTACATCTTTCTTAATCAATCCTGCTGTAGAAACTTGTACATTACTTACTTCCACATTTACACATCCTAAATAGCAAAAAATATTTTCTATATCAAAATCCACATATGACACATCTTTTAATACATACTTATACTCTATTTCAACTTTCCCTTTATTATAAGTGATTCCCTTTTCCTTAAAAGATTTTAAAATATACTTTATAGCCATATTTTTAATAAATTTTAAAATTCCAATATTTAATACTTTTATTTTTGTTATCTCTATTTTTATTATGTTATTTTCATAAGATTCAAATTTTAAATTTACTAAAAAATCAATATTAAATCCTTTATTAAGCCTTCCTGTAATATTTATTCCATCACTTATTTCAATATTTTTTACTTCAAGCCCTTCAACAGATACAAATTCACTATAAATACTTAATAAATCTTCTCCTGTTAAATTCACTTTTATTTTTGTAATATTCATTCCTTCAATCCCCCGAATATAGTTATAATTTTCTACTTACCGAAACATATATAAAAAGTATACTTCATTTAAATAAATTTTTAAAGTTACTTCTAACCTCTAAACCTTTTCCAGTAATTTCATTGGTAAATAATATGTCTTTTATTAGACTTTTTATTTCTTAAGTCTATAATAAAATTAATTTAAGGTTATTTACAAAGGAGGACTATCATTGAAAAATAATAAATTTAAGATAATTTTAATCCCAATAATCACCGCTGTACTCTCTTTAATAGTGTTGGGCTTTTCCTCTTTATATCCCAAAACTAAAAATAGTAAAACTTATTCTAATTTTCTTGAAGATTTAAATAACGAGGAAATTTCACAGGTATCCTTTAATTCATCATCAAAGATTTTAGTTACTTTAAAAGATGGATACACTTACCTAACAGATAATCCTAATTCTGAAAATTTTAAAGAAAATTTACTACTTAATAATATAGATGTTGTAGAAGAACCTGTTGCTCCTCTTAGCAAAACTATACCAGCAACTATTTTGATAATATCAATTTTTGCCATAGTGTTTCTTAAAGTCAACAAAGGCTTTACGTCAAAATCATCCTTTGGTGAGTTAAATCTACAGGATTTTAGCAATAAAGATTTAAATAGCTATGACTTTAGTAAAGTAGCAGGAAATGCTGAAGCTAAAGAAAGTTTAAATGATATCGTAGACTTTTTGAAAACACCTGAAAAATATAGCTCTTATGGAGCAAAAATGCCTAAAGGAATTATTCTCTATGGCCCTCCTGGTACAGGGAAAACGCTTTTAGCAAAAGCTGTAGCTGGTGAAGCTGGTGTACCATTTTATGCTTTAAGCGGCTCAGACTTTATACAAGTTTATGCTGGTGTAGGAGCCAGTAGAATAAGAAGCCTATTTAAAAAAGCTAAATCTCATGGAAAAGCTGTTATTTTTATCGACGAAATCGATGCTATAGGTAAAACAAGATCTGGTGGAAATGCTTCTTCTACAGGTAATGATGAACGTGATCAGACTTTAAATGCACTACTTACTGAAATGTCAGGTTTTAATGATTCTGATGGAATAATTGTAATAGCTGCTACCAATAGGTTAGACACTTTAGATTCTGCTTTATTAAGACCTGGACGTTTTGATAGGCATGTGGAGGTATCACTTCCTGATTTGAAAGCACGTGAACAAATATTAAATCTTTACCTAAAAAATAAACCTCATGAAACAATAAATATAGAAAGCCTAGCTAAGAAAACAGCTTATTTTTCTGGTGCCAAACTAGAAAGTTTAATAAACGAAGCTGCCATTCTAGCTGCTAAACGAAATAAAGGCTCCATTACTTCTAATGAAATAAATGATGCTTTCTCCCTTGTACTAGCTGGAGCTAACAAGAAAGAACGTTCACATTTGAAGAAGGAAGATTTATTATTAACAGCATATCATGAAGCAGGTCATGCACTAGTATCGTTAATTGTACTACCTGAAGAAACTATCTCAAAGATAAGTATAATCCCTACTACTAAAGGTGCTGGTGGCTATACAATCACCATTCCTCAAGATAGCAGCTATCAACGAATTAATTATTTAAAATCAAAAATCATGGTTCTTTTAGGTGGTAGAGCTTCTGAGGAACTTATTTTTAATAAAAGTCAGATTTCAACTGGTGCTCAAGGAGATTTAGGGCAAGTAACTGATATTGCCATTGCTATGATTGCTGAATATGGTATGGGTGAAAGTTTAGGGCTATTAAAAATATCCAACCTAGGTAATCTTACATCAGGCTATGGTAATATAATTGTGGAAGAAGCAAAACTTCTTATAAATAATTTATATCAGGAGACTATAGATTTATTAAATAATAATAAATCATCTCTTGATAAGCTAGCTCTTCTACTTTTAGAAAATGAAACTCTTCATGAAGAAGAAATTGAAAACTTTAAGAATACTATTTAAAAGGAATTCCTCCAGGAATTCCTTCATTAATTTTCTATTATTTAATTTCCTTCATAAGGTACTACATAAGCATCTTTTACACCATCTTCATTAAGTTGTAAAACTTTATCCATTGCTGAATCATAATCCTTATAATATCCTACACATACTCTATAGGCTCTTTTCTGCATTTTTTTAGGAACCATTCTTTCACTGCTTAAAAGCACCTTATCCTTATATGCTAAGCATGCTTTAGCCACCATATAACCATATTTTTTACTATCAAAATTCTCCATAACTTTAATATTGCTAATGTACTCACCATAAACAATTACTGCATTGCAATTAATATCCTTATATAAATTACTTTCATTTATTACTCCACAATCTGCTGTATTTAACTCACTTTGTATTTCACACTTTATAAGTTGTGCTAAATATTCCATATCACCTGTTCTATTTACATAAGCTACTTTTACACCTTTTATGTTTATATCATCACTACTGTTCATGCGAAAAATAACTAATATTTCTATTTCACTATCTTTTATTATACCCTTTCTCTTACTGGCACTTATATACTCATCCATTTCCCTTGTAATTATAGTTTTTTCCCCATTTCTCTCCAAATGCCTTTGAGCCTCTAATACTGCTTCTAATGCAATAGTACTCTCCCTTTCGCCATATGCTCCTATGTGTCCTATTTCAGCTCCTCCACCAAATGGATATAATCCCCATAATGACATAACTTTATCTCCTTATACAAAAAAATCTCATTATACTATATTTTATTTTATATAATCTTGTGTCATTTTAGCTAAGAAAATATACTGATGTAAATATTTAAACACAAATTAAAACAGCATGCTTTGCATGCTGTTTACATATACGTTTCCCTATATTTATTGCTTATATTTATTACTGTTTTTTATTTTTCTAAACCATCTTTTTTCCATTGATGATTAGCAGATTTCTTATTAATCCTCCTTAGTTTTAGCCCCTTTAGGAGGAAATATAAAATTTCTTATTTAGAATACTGGTACTACTGCACCTTTATATTGCTTTTCTATAAATGTTCTAACATCATCTGAAGTTAACACTTCTATTAAATCTTTAATTTTTTCACTACTTTCATTTCCTTCTTTAATAGCTAATATATTTCTTCTAGCTTTCATTTCTTGTGAATTTTCATCTTCAACAAATAAAGCATCCTTTGTTACATCTAAATCAGCATCTAAAGCATAGTTTCCATTAATAACTGCTATATCAATATCATCAAGTGCTCTAGGTAACTGAGCTGCTTCTAATTCTTTAAATTGTAAATTCTTTGGATTTTCAGTTATATCTGCCACCGTAATAAGCTCTCCATCTTTAACCTTTATAAGTCCTGCTGAAACTAATACATTAAGTGCTCTAGCCTCATTACTTGGATCATTAGGTATCGCTACTGTTGCACCATCTTCTATATCATCAATACTTTTATATTTATATGAATATGCGCCCATTGGCTCCACATGTATTTCTGATGCACTTACTAGATGAGTACCATTTTTTTTATTAAATTCTTCTAAATAAGCTAAAGTTTGAAAATAGTTAGCATCTAATGCACCATCTTCTAATGATGTATTTGGTTGAACATAATCTGAAAATTCCACAATTTCTACTGTGTATCCCTTTTCCTCTAATGCTGGTATTACATGCTCAACAATTTCCCTATGCGGTACTGGTGTTACTCCTATTTTTATAGTCTTATCATCTGCTGTATTTTTGCTGCCACACCCAATTAACCCCATTGTTAAAACACCTGCTAGTGCTAGTGATAAAATTGATTTTTTCTTCATATTAATTCCTCCTAAATTATTTGTTTAACTTTTTATATAAATAATTACCTAGCATTTGTAACGCTTGTACTATTATTATCAATATTATTACTGTTATAATCATCACATCTTTTTGGAATCTTTGATAACCATAGCTAACCGCTAAATAACCAAGTCCTCCCCCACCAACTGTTCCTGCCATTGCTGAATACCCTATAATGCTAATAATTGTAAGAGTAAGTCCTGACACTATAGAAGGCACTGCTTCTTTTAACATAACCTTAAAAATAATTTGAAAATCTGATGCTCCAAAAGATTTTGCTGCTTCAATAACTCCTTTATCTACTTCTCTAAGTGATGATTCGATAATTCTTGCTACAAAAGGTGCTGCAGCAAAGGTTAATGGAACAATGGCTGCTTCTTTGCCAATGGAAGTTCCCACTATAGCTCTAGTTAACGGAATTATAAATACCATCAAAATAATAAATGGAAAACTTCTTAATATGTTTATTATCACATCAAGGATTTTATAGACAACCTTATTAGGCCTTAAACCATCTTCTGCTGAAATTGTCAATATTACAGCTAAGATAAAACCAAAAATCACTGAGAATATTGTTGAATAAAATGTCATAAATACTGTTTCATTAAATGCTTTTAATATTATATCATCCATTACTTTAGCACCTCCAAAATAATATCTTTATCTTCTAAGTATGATAAAACCATATCTTTTTGACTTTTATCAATATTAATTACCAAACTTCCTAATACATCCTCCCTGAATTTTTCAAGTTTTCCTCCAACTATAGAAAAATCTATTTCTAGTTCTCTTGCCATCCTAGTTATAATTGCACTTTCAGAACATTTGCTTGGAAATAAAATTCTTATATTTACTCCACTTGTTGGTAATGTATCATTTTCTTCTTCACCTAAAAATTTCTTTATGGATATTCCTGGTTTTAAGAATACTTCTTCCACAGCACCTTTAGCAACCAATATTCCATCTTCAAGTAACGCTACCTTTTCACATATCTCTTTTACAACTTCCATTTGATGAGTAACCACTACAATGGTTATTCCTAACTCTTTATTTATCTTGTTTAATAAAGCTAAAATATCTTTTGTTGTTTTAGGGTCTAAAGCTGATGTAGCTTCATCACATAAAAGAATTTTAGGATTTAAAGCAAGGGCTCTAGCTATAGCTACTCTCTGCTTTTGTCCACCACTTAATTGCCCTGGTTTACTATTTAGCTTATCTTCTAAATCAACTAATTTTAGTAGCTCCAACACTCTGTCTTTAATCTTATCTTTATCATAGTTCCATACTTCTAAAGGTAATGCTATATTTTTATAGACAGTCTTTCGATTTAGCAAATTAAAGTTTTGAAAGATCATTCCTAAGTCTTTTCTAAAGGCTCTTAATTCATTTTTATTTAAATTTTTAATTTCCTTGCCCATAACATTTACTGAGCCATCATCATAGCTCTCTAAACCATTTATACATCTAAGCAAGGTTGATTTACCAGCTCCACTGTGCCCTATAAGCCCATAAATTTCACCTTCATTTATCTCAATTGAAATATCCTTTAACACCTCTACATGACCAAAATTCTTCTTTACGCTCGTTAATTTAATCATAGTTATCCCCACCTATCGTCTACTTTACTTACTGTAAAACAAAAAAACGTACTGGAGAATAAATCCAGCACGTTAAAAACATTACTCATTCATTCTCTCATCTATCAGCTAAAAGCTGCAGGAATTAGCACCACAAATTCAATTGATACTTAATTATAAAAATTCTCTTAAGTTTCTATAAAATACGATTGTAAAAAAGTCCCTTAAGACTTTTATACATAATCATAAACTTTTAATTCTCAATTAAAAATAGGTTGCTGGGTTTCACAGGGCCAGTCCCTCCACCACTCTTGATAAGATTCGATATTTAATTTTCATAAAACTTTATGCTTAAATGATAAATTATTTAAACATATATGTCAATATTTTTTTATATTTTTTATAGCAAGCTTAAATATAATACATTATG
>OGIU01001557.1_pt1 | contig 10732 bp, 8 predicted proteins | sample 1571791 | NCBI WGS metagenome assembly OGIU01 (sample SAMEA2582104, study PRJEB24529) | metagenome | biome: Human gut stool | place: China | collected 2011
CTGCCGGTGTGGAAGGACTACGCCCGGGCGGCCCACATCCACAGCGCCATCCTGAGCTATCTGGAATTGCACCCTCAGAACTTCTACCAGATCAACGCCGACGTGGACGGCACCCAGTTCGTCACCGCCCGCGGCTGGGAGGACCTGTCTAATCTGCTGGACACCTACGAGCAGTTGGGCCTGCAGGCCGATGAGGACCTCATCAAGGAATACATCCAGCACCCGAAGATCGCTGAGGACTTCTCGGCCTATCTGGACCTTTACTATAAGTACCGCGATGACTACGGCGTGGAGGAGATCCTGGCCGGGCAGGCAAAGCCCGCCGTGTTCGCCCGGCTGCTGCAGGCCCCGTTTGACGAGCGACTGTCGCTGGTCAGCCTGCTTCTGGCGGGCCTGAACACCCGGTTTGCTGCGTCCCGGCAGGCAGATGCGGTGGCCGATGCCTGCTATGCCTTCCTGCGGGAGACGAAAAAGGCCCTTGCCACCCTGCCGGACGATGTACCGGACGGCTCGGCAGAGCTGTTCAGCCAGCAGATCGCAGACTACGATGCCGAGACCCAGCATCAGCGGGACGCGGGCCTGCTGAGCCACGACGCCCTGACCACTCGCCTGCAGGTGCAGGCCGTGCTGCGCCGGTGGGAAGGCGAACTGCGCCGCGCCAACGCCGCCGGGACCCAGGAGGCCTTTGAGCTGCTGCGTGGGCAGTTCCAGACGCTGGCCGATGACCGCGAAAAAGCTCAGCAGACCGCCAGCGCGGCGCTGGAAGCAGCCTTCGACTTTATGGAGCAGGCCTTTGCCGAGAGCCAGGAAATGGTGGTGTTCGTCACCGAGCTCACCGTGAACCCGGTGTCCCATGCTTTCCTCACCGAGAACGGCTGCGAGCGCTATTTCCAGTACAACAAGGATCTGCTGCTGGACCACCGCAAAGCTGCCCTGCAGCAGGAGCTGGCCGCTGAGCAGCGCCGCCACGGGGGCGTGTGAGCCATGTGGGAAAATGTCCGGTTCAGCATGAACAGCACCATGCCGTTGTTTTTCGTCATGCTGCTGGGCTATGTGCTGTACCAGAAAAAGTTCCTCAGCGATGCATTCGTGGCCGGGGCCAACAAGTTTGTGTTCTATGTGGCGCTGCCGGTGCAGCTGTTCCGGGACCTGGCCGCCACCGATGTGCGCGCGGCCTTTGACGGGGCCTATGTGCTGTTCTGCTTCGTGGTCACACTGGGCAGCATCCTGGGCATCTGGGCGCTGGCGAAGCTGTTTTTGCCGGACAAGCACCTTGTGGGCGAGTTCGTGCAGGTGTGCTACCGCTCGTCGGCAGCCATTCTGGGAACAGCCTTTCTGCAGAGCATCTACGGCACGGCGGAGATGTCCAGTATGATGATCCTGGGCAGCGTGCCGCTGTACAACGTGATGGCGGTGGTCATCCTGATGCTGGAAGGCCCGGAGGCGGCCCAGGCAGGCAGCATGACAGCAAAGCTGAAAAAGAGCGTGAAAGGCATCCTGACCAATCCCACATTGCTGGGCATTGCCGCCGGGTTTGCCTGGAGCCTGCTGGGCCTGCCCATGCCCACCATGGCCGGCAAGACCCTCTCCAGCATTGCCAGCCTGACAAGCCCGCTGGCGCTGCTGGCCATCGGGGCCGGGTTCAAGGGCCGCAAGGCGCTGGGCTACCTGCGCCCCACGGCCGTGGCAACTGCCGTCAAGTTGATGGCCCTGCCGGCGCTGTTCCTGCCGGTGGCGGTGCATCTGGGCTTTACGGACGAAAAACTGGTGGCCCTGCTGGTGATGCTGGGCAGCATTGCCACGCCAAGCTGCTATGTTATGGCAAAGCAGATGGGCCACGAGGGCGTGCTTACCGGCAGTGTGTGCGTCACCACCACCCTGTTCAGCGCATTCAGCCTGACTTTCTGGCTGTTTTTGCTGCGGAGCATGGGCTGCATCGCCTGAACGAAACCTGAAAAAGCTGAGCACCTGCCAGACGGCGGATGCTCAGCTTTTTGTTTTTACGGCATTTTGAGGTCGGCTCAGTCCAGCCACAGCTTCCCTTCGCAGGCCAGCACCTGGTCCAGGATCATGCGAGACACCCGTGCTCCGTACACGATGGCGGGGTGGTCGTTGTACTCAATGATGTCGTGGAAGTCCTTGTTCATCAGCACGATGACATACTCCCCATAGGGCGTGTGCACGATGCCGCCGTCGTTGCGGCAGGCGTTCATGCTGCCGCTTTTGCTGGCCACCCAGAGCAGCTCCGGGGCCCCGGTCTCCTCGCAGTCCAGATAATACTGCGGGAAGTCCTTGGTCAGCATGGTGTTGTAGTGCTGCTGACGCAGGATGGCCAGCATCTCGACGCTGGCGGCTTTGCTCACCAGGGTGCCCCGAGCCATCTGGGCCAGCAGGGAAGCGTAGTCCCGGGGCGTGGTGGTGCCCAGCTGCCGGTACCGGTCAAAGTGCAGGGCGTTGTGCAGTACGGTGTGGGCAAAGCCCAGCTCCCGGATGCAGGCGTTGATGGTGTCCAGCCCCAGGTAGTCGATGAGCATGTTCGTGGCGATGTTGTCTGAGCAGATGATCATCATGGTGGCGGTGTCCTTCACCTTGAGGCGGGCCCCCACGCCCAGGGCACGCAGCATGCCGCTGCCGTCCACGAACTGGCTGGCCTCGTATTCGATCTCGGCGGAAAGATCCGCCTTGCCGCGCTCGGCCTGCAGGTAGAGCGCCGCCAGCAGAAAGGCCTTGATGACCGAGGCCGTCTCAAATTCCTCGTCAGCCCCGCGCTCCACGGTGTGGCCCTGCAGGTCGTCCACAAAAACGCTCATCCTGCCCTGATAGGAATACAGTTCGGCGTCGATGCGCTTTTCCAGTGTCATGTTCTTGTCCATTGCGGTACGCTCCCGTCTGTTTTACAGGTTGTGCTCAAAGAAATCCCGGGCATTGCGCCAGAAGATGCGCTCCACCTCGTCCTCGGTAAAGCCGGCCCTGCGCAGGGCGTCGGCCAGCAGCGGCATGTCCGCCGCTGTTTCCAGCTGGTGGTGGCCGTCGATGCCGTCAAAGTCGCTGCCCAGGGCCAGCACCCCGATGCCGCCCACCTGCTTGTAGTGGGCCGCGTGCTCTGCAATGCGCTCCACCGTGCTGCGGCAGGCTTCCGGGTGAGCGGGGTCGGTGTCCAGGAAAGCAGCATAGTAGTTCAGCCCCGCGATGCCGCCTTTTTCGGCCAGGGCGCGGATCATCGCATCCGTCAGGTTGCGGGTGTGGGGGCACAGGGCGCGGCAATTGGAGTGGCTGGCCGCAAAGGGGCGGGTGCCGTGTTCCACGATGTCCCAGAAGCCCCGGTCAGAAAGATGGCTCACGTCCACGATCATGTGCAGGCGCTCCATCTCGGCCAGAAAGGCAAAGCCCGTTTCGGTCAGGCCGCGCTGGGTCTGAGCCGCCAGCGGCCCGCCGGGGTTTGCCTGCGGGGCGGCCAGCTCGTTGTCGTGGTTCCAGGTCAGGGTCATCATGCGCACGCCCAGCTCATACATCCGGCGCAGCACGCCCAGGCTGCCCTTGCAGCAGCCGCCCTCCTCCACGGTGAGCAGGCCGCTGATCTTTCCGGCTTCGGCGTTTTTGCGGATGTCGGCCGCCGTGTACACTGGGGCAATGCGGTCCGGGTATTTTGCCATGATCCGCTTGAACACGTCGATCTCTTCCAGCGCCGTCACCAGCGGGTCGGCACCGGGGGTGGGGTCGGCCAGGTTCACAAACGCGGCCAGACATTGCAGCATGTAGTCTCCGGCCTGCAATTTTTCCAGGTCGATGTGCAGATCATTGTGGGCAAAGCTTGCGGGGGTGCCATTCTTTTCGGCACGGCGCAGCTCGCTGAGGGTATCACAGTGCAGATCCCAAACCTTCATAATGCTTTCTCCTTATGCTTCTTCGCCCAGCAGCTGCAGCAGCTCCTCAGGCTTCATGGACAGGATCGCGCCGTCGGCCGAGCCGGTGACGGTGTCCGCCAGCGATTGCTTGGCCTGCTGCAGCTCCACGATCTTTTCTTCAATGGTGTCCTGTGCAATGAGCTTATACACCTGCACAGGGTTCTTCTGACCGATGCGGTAGGCGCGGTCGGTGGCCTGATTCTGGGCCGCCACGTTCCACCACGGGTCGTAGTGGATGACGATGTCGGCCGCGGTCAGGTTCAGGCCGGTGCCGCCGGCCCGCAGCGAGATCAGGAATACGCTGGCTTCCCCGGCATTGAAGCGGCGCACCCGCTCGGCACGCACTGGCTTGGGGGTGGAGCCCTGCAGGGTGAAGTGGCTCACCCCGGCCTCGTCCAGCCGCTGGGCCAGCAGGTCCAGCATGGAGGTGAACTGACTGAACAGCAGGATGCGGTGGCCGCCCTCCACGGCGGCGGTGACCAGCTCCATGCAGGCGTCCAGCTTGGCGCTGCCGCCGGACCAGTTGTCAGCCACAAGGCGGGGGTCGCAGCAGATCTGCCGCAGCCGCATGAGCACCGCAAACACTGCCATTTTGTCCTCGGGCTTGGCGGCGCGCAGCTTCTCGCGGGCGTCCACCACGGCGGCAAGGTACAGCTTGCGCTGTTCGGTGTCCAGCTCGATGCGGTGGACATTTTCGGTCTTGGGCGGCAGCTCCCGCAGCACATCCGCTTTCATGCGGCGCAGGATGAACGGCCCGGTGAGCTGATTCAGCCGCCGCACGGCGTTGGCATCTTCCTCCTGCACGATGGGCTTTTCAAACCGGGCACAGAAGTTCTTGTACGGCGGCAGATAGCCCGGCATGAGGAAGGAGAAGATGCTCCACAGCTCGCCCAGCCGGTTCTCCACCGGGGTGCCGGTCAGGGCAAAGCGTACCTGACTGCGGACCTGGCACACGGCCTTGTATTTCTGGGTGGTATGGTTCTTGATGGCCTGCGCTTCGTCCAGGATGCAGGCATAGAAGGGCTGTTCGGCGTAGCGGTCCTCATCGCGGCGCAGCAGGTCGTAGCTGGTCACCACAAGATCGGCCTCTGCCCACCGGCGGGCCAGCACAGCGCGGTGGGCGGCGTCGCCGTCCATCGCCACACAGGTGAGCTGTGGGGTGAACTTTTTGCACTCTTCCTCCCAGTTCAGCACCAGTGACGCCGGGCACACGATGAGGCTGGGCAGGGGCTGCCCGCCCTCCTTGAGGGCCAGCAGGTAGCTCAGCACCTGCAGGGTCTTGCCCAGGCCCATATCGTCGGCCAGGATGCCGCCCATGCCGTAGCCGTCCAGCGTGCGCAGCCAGCGGTAACCGTCCCGCTGATACTTGCGCAGCACGCTGTGCAGGGACTGGGGCGGGGTATACTCGCTGTCCTTCACGGCATGGAAGCTGCGGCTGATGCGGCGGAATGCGTCGTCGCGGCTGAAGCGCAGGCCGTTCTGGCCCGAAAGTGCCCAGTCCAGCGTGGGGGCGCGGTAAAGCGGCAGTTCCGCATGTCCATCTTTGAGCTTTGCGCCGGACAGCTCCAGCGTTTCGTTCAGCTCGTCCAGCCCTTCCAGATTGTCGTCCAGCCGCAGCAGGCGGCCGTCGCGCAGGCGGTGGTAGCGTTTTTTCTGGTGCAGGGACTGCAGCAGCTCCCGCAGCTCTGCGGTCGGGAACTCGCCGGTGTCCACCTCCAGGTCCAGTACGCTGCCGTGCACCGACACGCCCACCGAAATTTTGGGCGGGGCGGCCTGCAGATTGCGGAAGGCGTCGCTCAGGTATACTTCACCTTCGTCCATCAGGGCGGGCACGCCCTCTTCCAGCAGGCGGTACAGCGGCTCTTCGTCCGTGACCATGTACTGTCCCGGCTCGGTGGGGTCCGGCTCCAGCCAAGTGGCCAGCAGCCGGTCGGCCCGGCGCTCGGCGCGGGTGTCCCGCAGCAGGCCCGCCGGGGCCGGGCCGGAGGGGGTGATCCGGTCCTCTCCGTACAGGAATTCGGCGTGGGCGGTCACGGTCATACCACGGTCGCGGGGTGCATCCAGATAGAACTGCACCACGGGTTCCAGCGGGATCTGGTTCAGCAGCAGGCGTTCCGGGTCCACGATGGTCAGCTTGCTGCCCAGCTCCGGCAGCACATAGCTGCAGAATTCGGTGGCGTCGGCACTGGTGAAAAACAGGCTTTTGCCGCACAGCGCCTGCAAAGCCGGAAGGATGCGGGCACTGGAAGCCCGCTGCAGCCGCCACAGGGTGTCGGCGCTGTAAAGATAATCATAGTCCAGCCCGTGCACGGCGTTCAGGGCCGGGAGGGTGTCGATCTGCACACCGCCCCGGCGGCGCTGCACCGTCATGGTGATGACGGGCAGGCCCTCCTGCAGGGCGTAGCCGCCCAGCGTGCCGGTGGGCGCATACAGCTGCACCAGCGCATCAAAGATCTCACCGGTCAGCGGCAGACCGCCTGCCGGGGCATCCGACGCCGCATAGCTGTAGCTGCGCACCACGTTGGTCTCCATGCTCTGCTTGGCGTTCACCTGCCGACGCAGCAGCTGCAGCAGCTGACGGCTCTCTTCGTCAAAGGCGTCCCAGCGGTGCACAAAGGTCAGAAAGCGGCCATAGCCGGCACTGCGGCCGTGCTCCACATCGTCCAGCAGGGCAGGGATGCTCTTGACCACATACTGCCGCCCCCGCTCCCGGTTGGCAATGCGCAGCCGCAGCCACGGCTGCCCGCCGGACAGCATGGTCAGCTCCGGTTCCAGCTCCACAAAGCCGGTGTCCTGAGGGGGATCTCCGGTCTCGCCCAGGTCCTGCAGGGCACTCTGCTGGTAGGTCTCCAGCAGCTTGCGGGCCTCCTGGTCGGTGACGGGGGCGTCGCCCCGCCACTTGCGGCCGAACAGCATTTCCAGCCCGGAAGCATAGCTGTCCTTCCGGGAAGCGGCGGGGTTCAGCCCATCGGTGCCGCGCACCACGCCAGGGATGGTTTCCGGGGCGGCCGGTGCCTTGGGGGCGGGGTGCTTGGCCGCATCCTCCAGCAGCAGCGCGCCGATGTGCTTGCAGTAGGTGCCGTCGCCGTTCTGGTTGTAGGGGCAGTCGCAGGAAGCACTGACAAAGCTGCCGTTCTCCCGCAGCCAGACCTGTGTATAAAAACAGTCGGCTCCATTGCCCTGCACCAGCGCCGAGACATGGCGTACGCCATCCTCGTTGGTGGTGCAGCTGCTCTGCAGGATGCGGCGGCGGTATTTCTGGGCACGCTCAAATACCATTTCGCCCAGCAGTGTGCGGATCTCGTCTGCGTCCATGGATGTCCCCTCCCCCGGTTCGCCGGTGAAAACCTTCTTATCTTATAAGGATACCGCACCCGATGCCCGGATGCAAGAGGTCAGGAACGAAAAAAGCTCCACATCCTGCCGGTCAGGCAGTACATGGAGCTTTCGGTCCGAAGGATCGGTTCCTTTCCGGAACCATTATTTCAGGCGGGTCAATCTGTTCAGGAGCATCACCGCAAGCACAATGATGCCAATGACCAGAATGATCCCAACCATTCCAATGATCATAATCGGAAGCGTGGTCATCCACGAAGAAAGATAAATCATCACGGCACCTCCTTCAGGCCATCAGGGTCAGGATCAGTCCACCCGCGATCACGGAGGCGATCTGACCCGAAACATTGACGCTGATGGAATACATCAGCAGAAAATTCTGGTTGTCTTCTTCCAGTCCCATCTTATTGACGACTCGGCCGCTCATGGGGAATGCGGAGATCCCCGCAGCACCGATCATGGGATTCAGTTTCCTTCCCTCTGGCAGGAACAGATTGATCAGCTTTGCAAACAGCACTCCGCCGGCCGTGTCAAAAACAAAAGCCACCAGACCCAACGCAAGGATCAGCAGGGTGTCCGGCCGGACAAACTGATCTGCCGTCATCTGCCCGGCCACTGTAAGGCCCAGCACAAGAGTGATCAGATTTGCCAGCACATTCTGTGCCGTTTCGCTCAGCGTATTCAGCACACCGCACTCCCGCAGCAGGTTGCCGAACATCAGGAAACCTACCAGTGCCACACTGGCAGGTGCGACCATGCCCGCAATGACCGTGACCACGACCGGGAACAGGATCCGGGTCAGGCGGCTGACACTGCTCTTTTCATAGGGCATTCGGATACTGCGTTCCTTCCGGGTAGTCAGCAGACGGATCACGGGCGGCTGAACAATGGGGACCATCGCCATATAGCTGTAGGCAGCTACCATGATCGCGCCCAGATAGCGGGAGCCAAGCGTGTTGGCCACAAAGATGGCTGTGGGACCATCTGCTGCACCGATGACTGCAATCGAAGCAGCATCCTTCAGGTCGAAGAAGAAACCTGCCAGGAACAGCGTAAAAAAAATGCCGAACTGAGCCGCTGCTCCAAAAAGCATCAGCCACGGTTTTTCCAGCAGCGGCCCGAAGTCGATCATGGCACCAATGCCGATGAAGAGCAACAGCGGAAACAGCTCGTTGGACATTCCCGCTTCAAACAGAGCCGAGATGGGGCCTTCCGTATCGCCCTGTGTGATTGCACCGGAAAGCGGCAGGTTCACCAGCACTGCGCCAAAGCCCATGGGCAGAAGCAGGCTCGGTTCCATCTTCTTTGCGATTGCAAGGTAGATGAGCAGCGCACCGATCCCCCACATCACGACCATCTGCCAGGTCAGATTTCCAAAATTGGAAAAGAGACTGTCGAATGCATTCCAGAAATTCATGTTCGTTCATTGCCTCCTTACGATCCTGTCGCTGCGGCAAGAAAAAAAGACCCCTGCCACAGCACCATGTCTGTGACAAAAGTCTCAAGCGAACACATAGCATCGGGTATTTCTACCGTGTTGACGCTGCCATGCAGCAGCCTGCAGGGTCCCGGACCCGCCGACTGCCCTTTACTCCCTTTTATCGTAGCGAGTATAGCAGAAGTTCCCGGCCCCGTAAATCGTTTTTTCGGATTCTTTTCCGCATCTTTTCCAGTATTCTCAGGACATCCGCGCCGCATCAGAGCTTTCTGCGCAAAACAAAACCCATCGTCTTTTCCACAAAGACGATGGGAGCATTCCAGTGTTCCGTTCCGGGGTGTCGCTTACTCATCCTCCTGAGCTGCCGCATCCATGCGCAGGGCACTTTCGCGGATCTTTTCCAGCGTCTGCTCGCTGAGGATGTGCTCTGCCTTGCAGGCATCCTCGGCGGCGGTCTTTTCGTCCACGCCCAGCTGCATGAAGAAGTGGGTGAGCAGACGATGGCGGCTGTAGATGCGTTCTGCGATCTCACGGCCCGGCTCCAACAGGGTCAGGTTGCCTTCGCCGTCCACCGCGATATAGCCGTTTTCCCGCAGCTTTTTCATGGCGATGCTCACGCTCGCCTTGGTAAAGCCCAGCTCATTGACCACGTCAATGGAGCGCACCTTGCCCATGCGCTGGGTCAGCATCAGGATCGTTTCAAGATAATCTTCTGCGGATTGGTGGATCTGCATGGTTTGTTTGCCTCCTGCCTTGCCCCGCCCCATGGCGGGAAGTTCTCTGCCGGGATGCAAAGCACCACGGTTTGTATGTTACAGAATATCACACTTTTGCCGTTGATGCAAGCAATTCGCAGGAAGTTTGTACAAACAAACCAACTTTCTTCTGCACAAAACAGCGGGTTTGCCAATTCCAGGCCGGTTTTGTTTTGTGCAAAGGGGACAAAACCCCGTTAGTTTTCGCTTTCCAGATACGCCGCCGGGCCGGACTGGTACAGATCGCCGCCGTGGGCGTCCAGGATCACGGTCAGGGGCATATCCCGCACGGTCAGGCGGCGCACCGCCTCACAGCCCAGGTCCGGCCAGGCGATGACCTCCAGGGTCTCGACACTTTTTGCCATCAGGGCACCGGCACCGCCGAGAGCCGCCAGATACACGGCCCCGTTGCGCACCACGGCTTCCTTGACGGCGGCGTCCCGCTTGCCTTTGCCGATCATGATCTTGTTGCCCAGATCCAGCAGGCGGGGGCTCATGGCGTCCATGCGGCCGCTGGTGGTGGGCCCGGCCGAGCCGATGACCTCGCCCGGACGCTCCGGGGTGGGGCCGACGTAGTAAATGGCGCTGCCGGTCAGGTCAAAGGGCAGCGCTTCGCCCTTGTCCAGCGCCTCGATCATCCGCTTGTGGGCCTGATCGCGGGCGGTGTACACCACACCGGACAGCAGCACGGTGTCGCCCGCCTTCAGCGGGGCAAGGTCCTGCGCGGTGCAGGGAGTGGTCAGTCTGTATTCCATGCTTCTCCCTCCTTACAGTTCCGCGCTGGCGCGGCGGGTGACGTGGCAGGAAACGTTCACGGCCACCGGCAGACCCGCCACATGGGTGGGCATCTGCTCAATGGCAAGGCCCAGGCAGGTGGTCCGGCCGCCAAAGCCCTGGGGCCCGATGCCCAAGCCGTTGATGGCGGTGAGCAGTTCCTGTTCCAGCTGTGCGTAGTAGGGGTCGGGGTTGGGTACATCCAGCGGGCGCAGCAGGGCCTTTTTGGCCAGATACGCCACCTTATCAAAGCTGCCGCCCACGCCGATGCCCAGCACGATGGGCGGGCAGGGGTTGGAACCGGCCAGCTTCACGGTCTCCACCACGAACTTCTTGAAGCCCTCCACGCCGTCGGCGGGTTTGAGCATCTGGATGCGGCTCATGTTCTCGCTGCCAAAGCCCTTGGGGGCCACCGTGATGCGGCAGCCCTCGCCGTCCACCAGATGCACCGTGATGGCGGCGGGGGTGTTGTCGCCGGTGTTGCCCCGGCGCAGCGGGTCGGCCACGATGCTCTTGCGCAGATA
>OGIU01001566.1_pt1 | contig 10695 bp, 3 predicted proteins | sample 1571791 | NCBI WGS metagenome assembly OGIU01 (sample SAMEA2582104, study PRJEB24529) | metagenome | biome: Human gut stool | place: China | collected 2011
TAAACATATCTCTCATAATAATAAATTTCCTCAATATCCAAATTACTTTATATACGATTTCCATTTTATACTATAATTATTAAATTGTCAAATATATACTAATAATCGTGTAAAAGTTTAACTTTTATTAAAAAACATTAATTTAAAACTTTTATCTAAATCCTTTGAAACATCAAATCGTTCGTACTTTTGTTTAGCACAATCCCCTATTTTGTCAGTTCTATAATTTTCAAAATACTTTTATATCAAACCATCTTTTATTAAAAACGTTCGTCACTCTAACCTTATTTTTTAGTTATAGTGATATTTATTAAAATTCAAAATTCTCTCCCTTCAAAAGGAATTTTTTTATGGCTTAACTCATATCTCTCTCAATCCCTTGCCAACACTGACCTAAAGGCTCCTACCACCGCATTCCCAACAGTATCAAAAACCCCTTTGGCATTTACCAAAAGGGTTTCTTTCATCTATTATTTGAAAATAGAACTTGTGAAACTATCTGTCTCTTGTAGGAGTCTCTTATAGACAGCTTCTTTGAGTTTTGTCGTATGGCTTGTTGACACAGATTTATTGCCATTATTATCTGTTTTAAGACTTGCAGCGTCTTTGGCGACTGCCGCTTTAAACAAGGCTAACAAATCATCGTAAGAGCTTACTGATGTACCATCAATCGTAACGGTCGTCAAACCATGTGACGCTTTTTCTTTCACTTCTTTAAAGTAGGCCTTCTTGAAGTCTTCTAGGGAGTTGAACTGACCCTCAGAAATCTTGTTAATGATAAAGTCATCACCTAGGGTGCTCTTACCAGCCGCTTTTGCTTCTTGTTTATACTTGTTGGTCGCATAACCTAGGAAGCCTTTTTCATAGCCGTAGTAACCCCAGAGTCTGAAGGTATTGTGCTTGAAGGACATAGCACCTGGAGAGCCCTCACTGGTATTACCACCATAAATAGCAGACATCATAGGCACATTGACATAGGCAGAAGAAAAGTCCTCCGGTTTATAAACACCATTTCCAGGTCCACGATTGGTCATGAGGTTATTATCCACAAGGTCATCAATAGTGGTCAAACTAATAGCCTTTTCGCTATCACTTAGAGCACGCACCTTGTCGTATTGGTTTTTACTATTGCCTCGTAGCTGTTTATCTACCTTCTTGAACCATGCGTTATTGAGCTCTTGCTTGCCTTGACTGAGGACTGCTTCTCCTTCAAGTGAATCTAGAAGCATAAGGGTATCGTTGTAGCCCTTCATGTAACGGTCGATGGCCTCACGAGAGTTCAACTTGTTTGGATTGGTGTTGTACCACTGGTTACCATCGTTGGCTCTTTCAAAGGTCATGTTAAGGCCTAAGGCACCGTATTCACCTTGGTGACCTTGAGTAGCTGGTGATTGCAACATTCCTTGGGCATAGGCTTCAACATTTGTTCCTTCACGACGACCAAAACCTCCAAAGTAGGCAATACGGTCATTGATATGGGTTGTTTCATGAGTGAAGGCTGATGCACCGTACTCACTAATCATGTTAGACATGACGAAGGTAACCTTGGCACGATTATCATATGGATTGTCGTAGATGGCAGCATAGGCACCAGCCATAGCTCCGTTATCACCGTAGTACTCACCGACTGGTCCATAGATTTCACGGATTGGCGCATAGACTTCCGTACTGTTCTTAAATTGGCCGTAGCGCTCTGGCCAACCTGGCCAACCATGACCCCAGACGTAGAAACCTTCCCAGATTGGATTGACAATGTCTTTGAACAATTTGTTTTTGACATTATCTGCGGCCAATCTTTGCCAGAAATCAAGGTAGTTGATTTGACGTTGAGCCGCTAGATCAATCTCAGGTTTCAACTTTTCTAGGGTTGTGTTGTACTTGTTAGCTGTACCATAAGACATGGTGTCATAAGTAGAAATCAGGAACATTTCTGTCTTATCAAGGTTCAACAATGGCAAAATCATCTTGCGGTGGAGACCACGACTGAGGTTGTCATAAACACGATACTTGTGCTCACCAACACCTTCATTTTGAGACGCCTTCTCTACAACGTAAACCTTATCCTTAGCGGCATCAATGAACCAATCATTCATATTGTCGATAGTGGTAAAGAGTTTTCGGTTGTAGTTGAGGAAGTCGGTAAGATCACTAGAAAGGGTACTCTTAGCGAGAACTTCACCGAAAGCATCGTAGGTTCTTGAACCACTGATATTATTTTCCTTAGAGCCAATCTCAATCAAACGGTCAAGGACATCCACATTTTTACCATAGAAATCTGGTTTGAAGAGCATGATTTCTTTGATGTTAAGATCATCAAACTTCACACCGTAATAACGATTCAAGTAGGTCAAGCCTAGCAAGAGGGCTGCTTTATTCTTCTCAACCTTGTCAAGAATCATTTGTTGAGCAGCTGGTGATTGGTTAAGCTGGTGGTCTTCATTTTGAACCAGCTTAGTCACAAGGTTGATCAAATTAGTTTTAACAGCCTCAAAGCTCTCTTCCAAGAAAAGGTTCTTGATAGCATTGACCTTATTTGGACCTGTACGACCAAGTTTTTGGTAAATTGGGTCAGACTGCAACTCAATCGGTTTCAAGATATCAACGATTCCATTGATAAGGCTTGAATGGTCTTTTTGAACGATGTTCGGAGTATACTTGATACCCAAATCAGTGACAGTATATTCCTTAACATTGCTCAACCCTTCTGAACTCTCTGAAAGCTTGAAGTAGTCTTTGGTACCATCAGCGTAGTGAACAATAATCTTGTTAGCAGCGCTTAGGTCAGTAACAAAATTACTGTCTTTCATTGGTGTCACTGAGAGCACCTCTTTGGTATTCAAGTTATGGTCTTTAGCCAGTTTGTTGGCTTGGTTGACAATATAATCCTTGTTATAGAATGGCTGGAATTTCTCAATATTCTTGTAAGCCTGTTTGTATTCTGGATTATAGTCTTGAATATTGGCAAAATCTGCTTGACTAGAAACGTTGTTAAGGGTGTTCAACGCGTAAGGCTCGCTGACAAATGTATCAGCTGTGATCTTGTAACCTTCAACACGCTTGTCGGCTTCTTCCTTAGTCAAATGTTTGAGTTTTTTCGGGCTCTTGGTATCTTTACCAGTGCCATCTTCGGCAGAACTATAGCCGATAACCCCAAAGAGGTCTTTGATATGAGGTCCACCATCTTCGTCATCAACATCATTAGATGCAAAGATTTCTTGACCTTTAACTACCTTGGCATAAGTCACGTTGTCTTGAACGGCTCCGTAAGGCCAAGTCTTAGCAACAATACCACCGACATATCTTGTATTTTTAACATCAAGAACACCTTTGGCTACTGAATTTGTTACCCTTGCCTTAGTTCCTGATTTCCAACTGTTGAGCATGTAAGTAACAAATGGCACTAACATACTTGCATTAGCATTATTGGCTGTAATAGTCGCATCCACATAGGCTCTGTTGACGAATCCCATGTAGTTTGAACCAGCAATCCCACCAACTGTCGAGTTATTACCGACAGAGTTAATCTTACCGACAAAGGCAACATTCTCAATCTTGCCATCTTCATCAATCTTATTAACAATACCTGCCACATCATTGTTACCAGTCACCGAACCAGTCACCTTAATATCTTCAATCAGACCTTTGTTTTTAAGGTTAAATCCAACTGTCGCTATTTGATTCTGATCAGGGCGATTGATATCTACATTTTCAAAGTTGATATTCTTGATAGTTCCCCCATTGATGACATTAAACAATGGATGCTCCAAATCATAGATGGCAAAGCGTTTGTCACCATCACTGAGCAACTTACCAGTAAATTCAGTCGTGATATATGACTTGCCATTTGGAACGACATGGCGAGCACTCATGCTTTGGCCAAGTCTAAACTCACCTGATGGATTAGCCTGAATGGCATTGACCAACTCAGCAAAATCATAGTAGACATTAGCTTGACTGGCCTTCGGTTTCTCAATGTAATAGCTATAAGTTTGTGCAAAATGGTTTTGGCCATCACGTTGCACCAAATTGTCCGCTTCTGCAGTTACCTTATAAACAGCCTTGCCATCAACTGTTGTCTCTTCGATAGACTTGACAGCCAAGTAAGTGGTCTTCTGATCCGCAGAAGTCATCTTCAAATAGTAATTCGTGAGATCCCGAGGCACAGCTGTCAGGCGAGTCTCATCCACTTCTGTTTGATTGTCATACTTAATCAAATCCGTACGGGCAAGGTCCTTAATCTCAACTTTCTTGAGGTCAAGTTGGATGGTTTGGTCTGCCAAAACCTGACTCTCCTCACCATTGCCACGATCAAAGGTCATGGTTGTTGTAAGCGTATAAGTCTTGTAATAGTCTAAGTTTGTTAAATCAGCAGTCAAGGTCGTGCTAGGAATATTAAGCGTTTGGACAACCTGTCCGTCTTTCTTAAGGACTGCTTTAATAGTTGTGATGGCTGCTGAACCTGGATTAGTCAATTGGTAGCTAAGTTTGGCACTGCGACCCAAGTCATCCTTGTCAATCTGTGTCAGTGTAAGCACTGGTTTTTCAGATATCTTAGTACCTTTGCGAACGATATGATCTTGGACAGGAACTAGCACGGTTTCAGTGACAGTTGGTGCCTCAGACGTCCTATTCCCTTTATAGGTCTTATAGACCTTAGTGATTTTATTTTGACCTTTTTTGCCTTCTTGAACAACCTTAAGAGTGCCCTTTTCAAGACTATCATCCTCTTGGACAATTTCTTTAAATGGAAGTTCAACAATAGATTCTTCGGTCGTTGTTCCATCTAGAGATTTGCTACCACGACGAATTTTTCTAGGCTGTGGCACCTCAATAACCCTGCCTGACACAATGGTTGGCTCACCAACTTTGACACCATCAATGGTTTGGTAAATTTTCTGGATTTCTTGGCTACCTTTTTGCCCCTCTTGCTCAACAACCTCTTCATCCACATACTTGCTATCATCAGTGACGACTTCGATAGGATAATCAATGGCTTGCGTTTCAGTCTCTGTAACACTTCCGACAACTGGGGTATAAACAGGATTCTCATCTTGGACAAGAGCATCACCTTCGTGGCCTGGTTCTTGAGTCCCTTTAGCTTCAAGGTTGCCTGTATATTCTGGATTAGCTGGCTGAACGGCAGCTTCACCTTCGTGGCCAACTTCTTGTGTACCATTGGCGCTAATTGGACCTGTATACTCTGGATTGGCTGGCTGAACGGCAGCTTCACCTTCGTGGCCAACTTCTTGCGTGCCATTAGCACTAATTGGACCTGTGTACTCTGGGGTTGCTGGTTGAACGGCAGCTTCACCTTCGTGGCCAACTTCTTGCGTACCATTAGCACTAATTGGACCTGTGTACTCTGGGACTGATGGTTGGACAAGAGATTCGCCTTCATGACCTGATTCTTGTGTACCATCGGTACTAATCGATCCTGTGTGCTCTGGGACTGATGGTTGAACAAGAACTTCACCTTCGTGACCTACTTCTTGCGTGCCATTACCACTAACTGGTCCGGTGTACTCTGGATTAGCAGCTTGAATAAGGGTTCCACCTTCGTGGCCTGATTCCTGAGTTCCTTTTTCCCAACTTATTTTCTTATCTATTTCATACCGGCTTTCTGTGTTTCTATCTTCTCTTGATGGCTCAAGTCCTTTCAAAGCATTCTCCAAAGGTTGTTCAAGCTCAGGCTTAGATGAGTAACGCAGATAACCGACATACTCATAACCATCAATGGTAATAACACCCTTAGCTAAATCCGCCTCATCTGAGACAGCTAGATTCTGATTATAAGCCTGCAACTCCTTATTTTGCAAAGCAAGAACCTCAATAGGGATAAGTAAGCTTTGCCCAGCTGCTCCAATCAAGACCAATCCAATAATCTTTTTGCGATGTTTTTTTGAAAATAGGAGTACAGCCAAAGTTGCTGTCGTCAGTCCTAAGCCTGTTACCGCCCAGTCGGAACTGCCTGTTTTAGGAAGATTAGCTTGACTGTCTCCCTTACGTTTATAGACTAGATAAAAAGTATCATTATTTTGATATTCCTTTGGAATAGCATGAACCACTTGCTTCTGCTCTTCAGCTGTCAATTCATTCTCAGTAACATAGGCCAGATGTACCGATGCATCCGTAGTAACCTGATCTGCCGAAACTGGCTTAGACACGAAAAGACCACCTGCCATTAAGAATGTTCCAATAGCAACTGGTCCAACACCAACTGACAACTTACGAATAGCGTATTTTGTCACTCTTTCAACAACATGATTTGTTTGTTTCATTCATAAACTTCCTATTTGTTAATCATTGTACCTTAAAGGCACGTCAAAAATAAAGATATTATCGGATAAACACGCACTTTATGCATCTATTAATTTTCTTCAGAGGTCTATCATATCCTTTTTTTAATGTTTAGGCAAGTATTTTCTCTAATTTTTAATCAATATAAATAATTGTTTAGCGACCATACTTTTCTTTCATGAAAACATCTAAAACCTTTTCATGTAAATAACTACAAAGACTCTAACATTTGTAAAAATATTCTCTTGAAATTCAAACTACTAACAATCCAAAAATAAAACAATTGATTTAATCTCTTTTATTTTACGTTTTATCTAATACTTTAATGTAAGTGAATATCATCTTTCAATAGACACAAAAAAGCCCCACTACTGGCACTGCACCCCAATAATGGGACAAGAAAAAAACTCTTATGCGACCAGTTTTCTGTAATCTACAGGAGATTGATCATTTAATTTCTGTTGAATTCTAGTTTCATTATAAAATATGATGTAATTTTGAACAATATCTATTATATTATCTTTAGTTAGGTTTCTTCACTTATAGAGATGGAAGGTTTCAGATTTGAGAACAGAATGGAACCATTCGATACAGGCTAGCTTAGTTTCTACTGAATATGCTTTTTTGACCATAACAAAAACACTCCTGTTTCTAGTTTACCAGAATTCAACAAGAGTGTTTTCTTGTGTCTTATTTTATGGGTGAAGTACCTTCAATTGCTGACCTATCTGGTGGGCAAAAAGGAAAACTACTCCTACTGCATGTAGTCTTAGAAAGCCCTCAACTCCTAATCTTAGATGAACCAACCAAAAATTTCTTACCCATCTCACAACCCCAAGTCCGACAGCTCTTCTAGAACTATCTAGGTGCAATTCTTACAGTATCACATGATGTCAACTACCTCAGACAAGTCTACCAAAAGATCATCGACTATACTCACTCGGTTTAGAAGAAGTTGAGATTTAAAATATCAAATCTATCATTTTCACAAAAAAGTCTCAAAAGAAACATTTTCTTCATATGCAAAAGAACTCAGGAAAAACCTGAGTTCTTTTAATGTTAATCAATTTCAAGACCACCAGTATAGAGTCGGTAGTAGGTACCACCCTGTTCCATAAGGCTGTCATGATCACCACGTTCAATGATACGTCCATGATCCATCACCATGATAACGTCAGAGTTAACGATGGTTGAAAGACGGTGGGCGATAACGAAGACCGTACGTCCTTCCATAAGTCGGTCCATCCCCTCTTGTACCATTTTTTCAGTACGAGAGTCAATCGAAGATGTCGCTTCATCAAGGATGAGAACCGGTGCATTGGCAAGAGCAGCACGCGCAATGGCAATCAGCTGACGTTGTCCATTAGACAAGCCTGCGCCATCATCTGTAAGAACAGTGTCGTAACCATTGTCCAAATGTTCCACAAAGGAATCCACGTTAGCAATACGAGCAGCTTCAAGAATTTCCTCGCGAGTCGCATCCGCACGGCCGTAGGCAATATTTTCAGCGATAGTCCCTGTGAAGAGATGTGTATCTTGAAGTACGATACCAAGTGATCGACGAAGAGAATCTTTTTCAATCAGCTTCACATCGATACCATCATAAGTAATCACACCAGATTGGATGTCGTAGAAACGATTGATCAAGTTAGTAATCGTCGTCTTACCTGCACCCGTCGCACCAACAAAGGCAACCTTTTGCCCCTTGTCTGCATAGAGATTAACGTCATGAAGGATTTGTTTCTTACCATCGTAAGAGAAATCAACGTCTTGGAAGACCACATTTCCGACCAACTCGGCCAACTCGTAGTCGCCATTTGGACGGGGGTGTTTCCAAGCCCAAAGATTGGTTTTCTTGTCTGTCACGACCATCTGACCGTCTACCAATTCGTAGTTGACCAAAGTGACCTTACCTTGGTCAACTTCTTCTGCTTCATCCAACAGGTCAAAGATACGGTCTGCACCAGCAAGTGCCATAAGAACAAAGTTAAGCTGTTGAGACACCTGAGTAATGGGACCATTGAAGGAGCGGTTCAATTGCAGGAAGGCCATGAGACCACCGATAGTCAAGCCACCCACACCATTGAGGGCAAAGACCCCACCAACCAAGGCAGTCAAAACAAAGGAAACATTTCCTAAGTTCCCAAGAATGGGCATGAGAACATTAGCATAGCGATTAGCCAAGTATGATGATTGGAAAAGTTGTTCATTAATCTTATCAAAGTCAGCCATGCTTTCTTCTTCATGAACAAAAGCTTTAACTACCTTTTGACCTGACATCATTTCTTCGATAAAACCATTCTCAATCCCTAGGTTCTTTTGTTGTTCACCGAAGTAACGGCCTGATTTGGCGGATACATTTTTAATAACCATAAACATGATACCTACCATGACCAGAACCACAATAAAAAGGAGAGGACTCACGGTAAGCATGGTTACTGTCACACCGATAATGGTAATGGCTGTTTGTAGCAACTGTGGGATAGACTGCTCAACAGCCTGACGGAGGGCATCGATGTCGTTGGTATAGATTGACATGATGTCACCGTGTTTATGAGTGTCAAAGTAACGAACAGGGAGCTTTTGCATACGAGCAAAGAGCTGATTACGAAGGGAACGTAGGGAATCTTGTGAAATTGTCGCCATGAGGAGGGAAGCCACATAGTTGGCAACCACACCGATAAGACAAAAGACCCCAACTGAAGTCAAGAAACGTAACAATGGCCCAAAGTCATGGCTACCCGATTTGAGCATGGGTTGAACGTAAACGTCCACCAAGGACTGAATTGAAGCCGTCAAATTAACCGTTGCCAAAGAAGCTACAACAATAAGGACAAAAGAGATACTAAGTGAAAGCTTGTAGTCTTGCCACAAAAAGCGTAGCAGTCGTGCTAATGAGCCCCAGCTGACTTTTTTCTTATTCTGCATCTGCTACTCCTTTCCCTTGTGTTTGCATCTTGTAAACCTCACGATAGATGGCATTATTAGCCACCAAGTCGTCATGCGTACCAATAGCATCGATACGACCATCATCCATAACAACGATACGGTCCGCATCTTGAATAGATGAAATCCGTTGACCAATGATGATTTTAGTCGTTTCCTTAAGACTTGAAGTAAAACCTTGACGAATCAAACTATCTGTCTTAGTATCAACCGCTGATGTTGAATCATCCAGAATCAAAATTTTCGGATTCATGAGGAGGGCACGTGCGATACAAAGACGTTGACGTTGTCCTCCTGAAACATTGGCACCACCACGTTCAATCTTAGTGTCATAGCCATCCTTAAACTCTTGGATAAATTCATCAGCTTGGGCAATCTTACAAGCTTCAATGATTTCTTCATCTGTTGCCTGTTTATTCCCCCAACGCATATTTTCCTTAATGGTTCCTGAGAAAAGGACGTTGGTTTGAAGTACCATGGCAACTTGCTTACGTAAGCTATCCAAATCATAGTCCTTAACATCGCGGCCAGCAACCCTAACCTGACCGGCTTCCACATCATAAAGACGAGGAATGAGCTGAACCAAACTTGATTTACCAGAACCTGTTCCACCAAGAATACCGATAACCTCACCAGACTTAATATCAAGCGTAATATCTTTGAGAACATGGGTCTTATCACCATTTTCATCTGTGTATGAGAAATCCACATGATCAAAACTGATAGAACCATCTGTGACTTCTGTCAAGCCATTTTCAGGTGAAACAATGGTTGATTCAGTATTAAGCACTTCATTGATACGCTCTACAGAGGCCATAGAGATAGACAACATGACAAAGATCATCATGAACATCATGAGTGAGATGAGGATGGTCATGGTGTAACTGAACATGGAAGTCAATTCCCCTGTAGATAGCTTGCCGACAACGATAAGATGAGCACCAAACCAAGAAATCATGAGGAAGGATGCGTACATAGACAACATCATGGCTGGGTTAGACATGACAACCACACGAATAGCACGCATGAACATCTTGTAAATACGACGTGAGGCCTTCTTGAATTTGTCCGTCTCTTCCTGCTCTTTAACGTAGGATTTCACCACACGCATGTTAGTGATATTTTCCTTGATACTGTTATTGAGGGTGTCATAAGCCTCAAACACTTGAGTAAAGAGAGGGTAAACGATTTTGGTAATAACAGCCAAAACCAGACCAAGGAAGAGGGTTACACCAACGAAAATCCAAGCCATTTCACCATTGATAAGGAAACTTGCTGCAATGGCAAAAATCAAGTTAAGAGGTGCACGCACACAGATACGGATAATCATCTGGTAAGAGTTCTGAACGTTGGTTACATCAGTCATCATACGTGTTACCAAACCACCAGCTGAGAACTTATCGATATTTTCAAAAGAGAAGGTTTGAACCTTTTTGAAAATGGCTTGACGTA
>OGIU01001572.1_pt1 | contig 10650 bp, 7 predicted proteins | sample 1571791 | NCBI WGS metagenome assembly OGIU01 (sample SAMEA2582104, study PRJEB24529) | metagenome | biome: Human gut stool | place: China | collected 2011
TGTGATAGTGAGGCGCTTTCGTTCCACTTCATGGCACCCAGTTCGTAAGTAGGTTTGAATACGCGGGTTTCGCGGAAAAGGAGGCTACGGCTTGCTTGTGCCTTGATTACCAGTCCCTTGATGGGCTCATATTGCAGATAGCCCGATCCTTTGATGTAATCTGTGGCGCGGGTGTTCTCAATCAGGTTATTATAACCTACCATGTTGGCAGCATCGCTCATGTTCATGCCGGGGATGGCACCACCGTATCCGCCGTCACAATTCTCGTCATACAGACGTGCGATAGGTTCCATGTTGGTCACTTGGTATATGCCGGGAAAACCTGAGTTGGCTTCCATTTCCGATTCCCAACGGCTGTAGTTTACTGATTCGCCCACTTTGAACTTGCCGCGTTTCATGTCTGAGTTTAAGCGGAAGCCATATTTCTCGTCACCCGTGCCGGTCACGATGGCTTCGTTTTTTGAATAGAATACGGACAAAGCTACGTTGGCATTCTCACTGCCACTAGTGTACCCCACATTGTATTTCTGTGTGAAGCCGTTGCGGTAGTATTCGTCCTGCCAATCGGTGTCGCCAAACTGTGTGGGGTCTTGCTCATAAGCCGCAATGTAAGCAGGCCAGTTTTTGGGGTTTTGACCGGCGTTTGTACGGGCCATCTTTGCCATGTGGATAAATTCTTCGGCATTGCAGACATCCAGTTTCTTGGCTATCTGATCCACTCCCCAATAAGCTGAGAACGTGATTTTGGGTTTGGATTTGGTACCACGGTAAGTCTCAATCAGGATAACGCCTGCGGCGGCGCGTGCTCCGTAAATAGCGGCGGTGGCAGCGTCTTTCAATACAGACATTGACTTGATGTCTTCGGGGTTCAGAAAACTCATATCACCCGGAACGCCATCGATAATTACCAACGGAGAGTTGTCTGTTCCATAAGTGGTTACACCGCGCACCTGCAGGCTGGGAGTGGAGCCGGCGGCACCGCTACCAAAGTTAACTATCAAACCGGGAGCCATACCCTGCAGGGCAGTTTCGGCATTAGCGGTAGGTATGTTGTTTAGTTTATCGCCCGATACGGAACTTACCGAACCGGAAACATCCGATTTCTTTTGTGTGCCATAACCGATAACGACTACTTCGTCCAGTAGTTCGGTGTCTTCTTTCAGCACCACTTTCAATTCCTTGCGACCATTGAGGGCGATTTCTTGTGGAGCATAGCCCACGTAAGAGATAATAATAGTGGCTTTTGGGGAAACGCTGAGGGTAAAGTTACCGTCGATGTCAGTGATTACTCCATTTGTTGTTCCTTTCTCTAATACACTGGCTCCGATGACAGATTCACCGGACACATCGGTTACGGTACCGTTCAGCTGAATGTTCTGTGCCAATGCGCCCATAGGCAGCATAAAAGCAAAGAAGAGAAGTAGCTGAATGACTCTTTCTTTGTAGTAGTTACTTTTACTCATTTGAATAAGTTTTTAAGGTTAATACTATTGGTTTTTCACAATGCTAAATTAAGCTTCATAAACAGGAATTGCTAATGAATGTTATCTACAAGCAGACTACAAGAGAGGGATATTCTTTGTTTTATTATCTACAAATAGTTTTGTAAGTATTTGATAAATAGGAGTAAATGAGATATTCTATATCTACAAAACTATATCCACATAAACTTTTCCCGATTTACATTAATTATTGAGTTGCGCAAGTAAACGGTGATTAGATGAAGAAGGAAACCAACTCTTTTAGAAATATCAAGCAACTCAAGTTTCGCAGGTCTTTTATAATCATTGATAAACAGTAGTATCTCAACTCTCCTCCCCGGAGGAGAGTTGAGATACTACTGTTTATCAATGATGTCCCTTGCAGATGGTTTGCAGATGTTTTATCTGCAAGCCATCTGTAAAAGAGGAAGTCGAGTATAAGACGGATGACATTCATATCTTATCTCTTGCAAAATACGGATAACTTATTAGTTCATAGTGATGAACACTTTGTTTCTGCAGTACAAAACACTTCGTTCATGTAGTATAAAACGTTTTGTTTGCACAACATAAAACAAGGTGTTTATATAGTATGAAACAAAGTGTTCACTATAATGGAACAAAGTGTTCGCCCTAATGAAACACATTGTTCTACACGTCGAAACAAACCGTTCTGTGTGTTGAAACAAGCGGTTATATTGGGGGAAACAAAAAGAAAGCTGTCTTTTCCTGTCTTTTCTTGATTTCACTAGACACTTTTTTTCTTTATAAACGCCATTAGTAGACGGTTCTTTCATTTGCATACTGATACAGTAGTCCCTTCTTCCGGACTTGCGAGCCTATGCTTACTTGTTCGATGCCTTGTTTCTACTGAGACAAAGTGAGAGCAAACTTTACCCTCACCTTTTAAAATTGTTCTCACTCACCTCTGAAAATCCGATGAACAAAGGATTTTAGATAAGCAGTGGTGGCGGTGAGGGCAGAAATGCAAAATAAATATTTTCAGCCTTGAACTGGGTTATATGTTCTGTAGATAGTCGGTCAAGTCTTCTTCGGAAGAAAGGTTGAGGGATTTGCGCAGGCGGTAACGGTTCATGTTGATGGTTTTAGGGGTAGTACCGGTCAACATGGATATTTCTTTGGTAGACAAATTTACCCTTAGCAGGGTGGCAAGATATTTCTCGCCTTGTGTCAGTTTGGGATGAATCGCTACCAGTCTTTGGAGGAATTCATTGCTTTTATCATCGATGTTTGTCAATAGGGCACTGTTGGTTTTGTCTCCGCTTTGGCTCTGGCTGATGAATGCGTTGATTTTCTTCAGGTGGGGCGTGATGGCTTGCGCGTCCATCTTATATCCTTCTTTCACCATTCCGCGTATTTTGTCCAGCAGTTCATTGCGGCTTTTCAGGAATACGGCGAAGCTGGTTGCCTCCTGCCGACTGGTAGCCAGGGCATTGTGTACATTTTGAAGTTCCAGCTCTTGCTGATGCATCTTCAGTTCGGCCACTTCTTTTTCGGACAGTTGCAATTGGTAGCGTGCTTCTATCAGTTGCAAATCTTTTCGGCGTTTATACCATTTATATAGAAAGATGCTGAAAGCTATTCCCAGAATAAGTACGCTGCCCAAAAGCCACAAATTGCGTTTCAGTAGCTCTATCTTGTAGGTTTGTTCCTGCATTTCAGTAGCATATTTTTGGTCTTGGTATCTTTTGTAGGAAATTTCCTGCTCGATGTTGCGTAGCTTGTTGCTACTTTGCAGTTCCTTGCCCAGGTGGTACCTCTTGTTCAGATACTTATAGGCTTGGGCATAGTCACCTATAGCTGCATATACCATGGACGAATATTCGTAATTGTCGCAAATCAGTTCGCGGGCTCCGATGTTGTGGGCATACTCGTAGGCTTTATGCAAGGCTTCCAAGGCTTTGGAGTATTGCTTGTCATAGTAATACTGTTTCCCCATGTTGTTGTAGTTTTCGCCAAGAGACCATTGGGCATCCAGATTCTTGTTGATGGTGATGGCTTCCTGGATGAAAGAAAGTTTCTCTTCCGTATTTCCTCGGTACAGACAGAGGTTGTTCAAGTTGGTTGCAATCTCTTTCAGGTTTCGTTGGGCACGGTTGATGGCCAGCGCACGCTGGAAGAAACGCTCGGCAACGGTAAATTCACTCATGAAGTGGTGCATTACTCCACGTTCGTTATAGCATCCGGCCACAGAGGTGGAATCGCCGATGGATTTGAAGATGGAGGTTGCTTTGTCGTTCAGTTCAATGGCTTTGTTGTAATCGCCTAGTTTGCTGTATACACGCCCCATCAAGGAGCAGAGTTGTGCCATTTGTTTTTTGTTGGTGGGATGGATATATTTTTGGGTGTCATAAAGATTCTTGATACTTAGGTCGAAGTTCCCCAACAATTGTTCGGCTTGACAGTAGAGAATCATGGCTTGTGCGCGGACCTCACTGGGCTCATCTTCGGGAAACAAGGCAGAAGCCTGAGCTGCATAGTAGGAAGCTTGTTTGGGGTTGTTGTACAGGTATTTCTGTGCTTGGTCAATCAATTTCTGTGCTTGCTGCATGTCTTGAGCTTGCAGTGGGGCGGCTGCTGACAGAAGACATACGAGTAGTAGACATAGGTTTTTCTTCATGGCATCGTCTTGTTTCTGCAAATTTAATTAATTCTTCTTAGAAGTCCGGTTTCCCTCCAAAAAGATTTATCTTTGTGCCTCAAAGATAGCGATATATATGTTATTACCTTATTTGAATAAAGATTTGATAGAGGCAGGATGCGATGAGGCCGGTCGCGGCTGTCTGGCCGGTGCGGTCTATGCCGCTGCCGTTATTCTGCCAACGGACTTTAAGAATGAACTTCTGAATGACTCCAAGCAGCTGACGGAAAAACAACGCTATGCCTTGCGTGAAGTGATTGAGAAAGAGGCTCTGGCATGGGCGGTGGGCGTCGTCTCTCCCGAAGAAATTGACAAAATCAATATTCTTAATGCCTCCTTTCTTGCCATGCACCGTGCTGTTGACCAACTGAATGTCCGTCCGCAACATCTGCTGATAGACGGCAACCGCTTTAAAAAATATCGGGACTTGCCGCATACTACCGTAGTGAAAGGAGACGGGAAGTACCTTTCCATCGCTGCCGCCTCCATTTTGGCAAAGACCTATCGTGATGACTACATGAACCGCCTTCACGAGGAATATCCGTATTATGACTGGAATCGTAACAAGGGGTATCCCACCAAGAAACATCGTGCCGCCATTGCTGAGCGGGGCACTACACCCTATCATCGCTTGACGTTCAATCTCTTGGGGGATGGGCAGTTGTCGCTGAACTTCGGACAATGATGCTGTTTAGAACCACTTAATCCTTCTGAACCATACGAATGTCACTGCTGATAATATTGCCGACAAAAGTATGATGAAAATAAACGCGTGCGGAAAACTCTCCAGGTGGATGTCCACATTCATGCCGTAGAAACTGGCTATCAACGTGGGAATCATCAGTGTAATGCTGAGGCTTGTCATACGTTTCATGATGGCATTCACATTGTTGGAGATGATGGAGGCGAAGGCGTCCATGGTTCCCGTCAGAATATCACTGTAGATGTTCACGGTATTGTATGCCTGCTTCAACTCGATGACCACGTCTTCCAATAATTCCAAATCCAGATAATTGGTGTCCTGAAAGATGTTTTTCAGCCGTCCTATCATCACTTCATTGCCACGGATGGAAGTGTTGAAGTAGACCAGCGTCTTCTGCAGCTTCATCAGTTGCAGGAGGTCTTCGTTGCGGATGCTTTTCTCCAGCTCTTTTTCGGCGGTGGCCACGTCGTTGTTTATCTGTTTCAGATACTTCAGGAACCAGACGGCGGAAGAGTAGATGATTCGCAGAATCAAATCCAGTTTATTGTTGACGACTATGTTCTTCCGGCGTGTGTGCTGGATGAAGTCCGGTATCAGCTCCGTGTGGTGATAGCAGACAGAAACGATGATTCCGTCATTGGTGATAATGCCGATGGGCACGGTGATGAACGGCACGCCGCGTTGGTTGCTCTGCATCGGGATGCGGAGGATGGTCAGCAGCCAGTTGTCTTCTGTTTCCGTACGCGGGCGCTCGTCCACGTCGGCTATGTCTTCCAAGAATGATTCGGGAACTTTCAGCTCTTCGGTAAGGAATTTGAAATCATCGTTGTCCGGGCATTCTACGTTGACCCAGCAGTTGGGTTGCCATTCGGCCTTTTCAGTGAAGCCGTTTTCACTGTAGAGATACTTTCTCATTGTTTGCCTCCTTTCAGGTTGGAACAGAGGCATTGCAGTCAACGTCTCCGTTCGTTTTATTGGTGAATACTATTGCACGTTCGTGGGTTTGAATCGTCCATATTTCTTGTTTTTTATTTTTTAAGCGTGGCAAAAGTACATAAATCATTTGAAACAGTACGCTTTAACAGCTGTTTTTTGTACCTTTGCAGCGCAAAAACAGGTTCCTACTATAAAGAACGTTTGTATCATACAAAAAGATTATACAATTAAATTCGATTAATATTATGAGTAAGAAAGCCCTTTTAATGATTCTTGATGGCTGGGGCATCGGCGATCAAGGTAAAGATGATGTGATTTTCAATACACCTACTCCGTATTGGGACAGTCTGTTGGCAGCTTATCCGCATTCCGAGCTTCAGGCAAGCGGTGAAAACGTTGGTTTGCCCGACGGACAGATGGGTAACTCTGAAGTAGGTCACCTCAATATCGGTGCCGGACGCATCGTTTACCAGGATTTGGTGAAGATTAACCGTGCTTGTGCCGATGGCAGCATCCTGAAGAACAAGGAAATTGTTTCTGCTTTCTCATATGCAAAGGAAAACGGCAAGAATATCCACTTTATGGGACTGACCAGCAACGGTGGCGTGCACAGCTCTTTTGACCATTTGTTCAAACTCTGCGATATTTCCAAGGAATACGGCATCGAGAATACCTTCATCCACTGCTTTATGGACGGTCGTGATACCGACCCGAAGAGCGGTAAAGGCTTCATTGAGCAGCTGACTGCCCATTGTGAGAAGTCTGCCGGCAAGATTGCTTCCATCGTGGGACGTTTCTATGCCATGGACCGTGACAAACGTTGGGAGCGTGTGAAGGTTGCTTACGACTTATTGGTAAACGGTGAAGGAAAGGTCGCTACGGATATGGTCCAGGCTATGCAGGAGTCCTACGACGAAGGCGTTACGGATGAATTCATCAAGCCGATTGTGAACGGTGGCTTCGACGGTACCATCAAGGAAGGTGATGTTGTAATCTTCTTCAACTACCGTAACGACCGTGCCAAGGAATTGACCGTTGTCCTCACCCAGCAAGATATGCCCGAACAAGGCATGCAAACCATTCCGGGCCTGCAGTTCTACTGCATGACTCCGTATGACGCCAGCTTCAAGGGTGTACATATCCTTTTTGATAAGGAGAATGTACAGAACACATTGGGCGAATATCTTGCTGCCAATGGCAAGACCCAGCTGCACATTGCCGAAACAGAGAAGTATGCACACGTGACTTTCTTCTTCAACGGTGGCCGCGAGACTCCCTACGATGCTGAAGAGCGCATCCTGGTTCCTTCTCCGAAGGTTGCCACTTACGACTTGAAGCCTGAAATGAGTGCGTACGAGGTGAAGGACAAGTTGGTTGAAGCTATCAAGACCCAGAAGTTCGATTTCATCGTGGTGAACTACGCCAATGGTGATATGGTGGGACATACCGGTATCTACGAAGCTATCGAGAAGGCAGTGAAAGCCATCGACGAATGTGTGAAAGACACCGTTGAGGCTGCCAAGGCAAACGATTATGAAGTAATCATCATCGCCGACCACGGTAATGCCGACCATGCTCTGAATGAGGATGGTACTCCGAATACTGCCCACTCTCTGAACCCCGTTCCTTTCGTTTACGTTACTGCAAACAAGGACGCCAAGGTTGAGAACGGTGTATTGGCTGACGTAGCTCCTTCTATCCTGCATATCTTGGGTATGGAGCAGCAGGCTGAAATGACTGGTAAGGATTTGATTAAGTAAGGCGTCAAAGCCGTAACAATATTTAGACGCGGATTATACGGATTCCACGGATGCTCTTAAAGTTGAGTCTGTGCAATCCGGATAATCCGCGTCTTTTTTCAATAGAACGATTATGATACAGATTGGTGATGTTGTGGTTTCTTTCGATGTCTTGCGCGAGAAGTTCTTGTGTGACTTGGGTGCCTGCCAGGGGATTTGTTGCATTGAGGGCGATGCCGGTGCTCCCGTAGAGCTGGACGAGGTGGAGAAACTGGAAGAGGTGCTTCCGCTGATTTGGGACGAGCTTTCTCCCGAAGCCCGCACCGTGATAGAGGAGCAAGGTGTGGTCTATACCGATTGTGAAGGTGACCTGGTGACTTCTATTGTGAACAACAAGGATTGCGTCTTTACCTGCTATGATGATAAAGGCTGTTGCTATTGTGCCATCGAAAAGGCTTACCGTGAGGGTAAGACCAACTTCTACAAACCTATATCCTGCCATCTTTATCCGATAAGGGTGGGGAACTACGGACTCTATAAGGCAGTGAACTATCATCGTTGGGATGTCTGCAAAGCCGCTATGCTGTTGGGACAAAAGGAAAATCTGCCCGTGTACAAGTTTCTGAAAGAGCCGCTTATCCGTAAGTTTGGTGAGGACTGGTATGCAGAGCTGGAATTGGTAGTGGAAGAGATGAAAAAACAAGGAATCCTATAGTTCTTCCGTGCGGAGACGGACCTCTTCTTTGGAGGAGAAGAGGGATAAAGGAAAAGCCCCGGTCAGCAGGATTATCCTGCCCGTCCGGGGCTTCCTCGTTGTAAGATGTGAGGTTGGTTATTTATTAAGCGTCAATATTTGCATACGTTGCATTCTTTTCGATGAAATCGCGGCGCGGGCCCACGTCTTCACCCATCAGCATGGAGAAGATATAGTCGGCTTCGGCTGCATTTTCAAGATGCACCTGCTTCAGCATGCGGTTTTCCGGATTCATGGTGGTTTCCCACAACTGTTCCGGGTTCATTTCACCCAAACCTTTGTAGCGTTGGGTGTGTACTGCGTTTTCCGAACCGCCGCCGTAAGTGTCGATGAACTTCTGGCGCTGCTGGTCTGTCCAGCAATACTCTTTCGCCTTGCCTTTGGTGCAAAGGTAAAGGGGAGGAGTGGCGATGTACAAGCAACCCTGCTGGATAACTTGCGGGAAGTAGCGGAAGAAAAGCGTCATAATCAGCGTGTCAATGTGAGAACCATCGACGTCGGCATCGGTCATGATGATAATCTTCTTGTAGCGCAGCTTGTCAATGTTCGCTTCTTTGCTGTCTTCACCGTCCACGCCGAAACGGATGCCCAGCGCCTGGATGATATTGTTTACTTCGTCGCTCTCGAATGCCTTGTGCCACATGGCCTTTTCCACATTCAGAATCTTACCGCGAAGCGGCAGGATAGCTTGGAACGCACGGTTACGGCCTTGCTTTGCTGAACCGCCTGCCGAGTCACCCTCGACGAGGAACAATTCGCATTCTTCCGGGTCCTTGCTGGAGCAGTCGGCCAACTTACCGGGCATGCCACCGCCGGACATCGGCGATTTGCGTTGTACGGATTCGCGTGCCTTACGTGCGGCGATACGTGCCTGGGCGGCAAGAATCACCTTGTCTACAATCAACTTGGCTTCCTTCGGGTGTTCCTCCAAGTAGTAGGTGAGGGCTTCGCCCACAGCCTGGTCTACGGCACCCATCACTTCGTTGTTACCCAGCTTTGTCTTGGTCTGTCCTTCGAACTGAGGCTCTGCCACCTTGATGGAGATAACGGCAGTTAATCCTTCGCGGAAGTCGTCGCCTGCAATCTCTACCTTGGCTTTCTCCAGCATCTTGTTGTCTTCGGCGTATTTTTTCAATGTACGGGTCAGTGCACGGCGGAAACCTGCCAAGTGGGTACCCCCTTCAATGGTATTGATGTTGTTTACGTAAGAGTGTACATTTTCGTTATAAGAAGTGTTGTACATGATGGCTACTTCCACCGGTGTGCCTTGCTTCTCGGTGTTGATGTAGATTACATCGTTCATGAAGTGTTCGCGTGAGGAGTCCACGTAGCGCACAAATTCCTTCAGGCCTTCTTCCGAGTAGAAGATTTCCTTCTTGGCATTTCCCTCTTCGTCCTTTACGCGAAGGTCGGTCAGTGAAATCTTGATGCCTGCGTTCAGGTAAGCCAACTCGCGCATGCGGGTGGCAAGAATATCATAGTTGTAGACTGTTTCCGTAAAGATGGTATCGTCCGGCCAGAACTGCTGGCGTGTACCGGTAATGTCTGTTGTGCCCACTTCCTTGACGGAGTAGAGCGGATGTCCGCAGGAATATTCCTGCTGATAGATTTTTCCGTTACGGAAAACCTGGGTAGTCATGTGTGTAGACAAGGCGTTTACGCAAGATACACCTACACCATGCAGACCTCCCGATACCTTGTAGGAACCTTTGTCGAACTTACCTCCGGCATGCAGTACGGTCATGGCAACTTCCAGTGCCGACTTCTTTTCTTTCTCGTGATAGTCCACCGGAATACCGCGTCCGTTGTCCTGTACTGTGATTGAATTGTCTTCGTTGATTGTTACTTCGATATGGTCGCAATAGCCGGCCAATGCTTCGTCGATAGAGTTGTCAACGATTTCGTATACCAAATGGTGAAGTCCCTTGACGCTGATGTCACCAATGTACATCGCAGGGCGTTTTCTAACTGCTTCAAGTCCTTCCAATACTTGGATACTATCTGCTGAATAAGACCCGTTATTGGTGGGATTCTGTTCTTCGCTCATAATTTGATTCCTAATTATAATAACAGAGCAAATATAGTGAAAATATCTGAGTTAGAGAAGAATGAAGAGTGAAAAAAGAAGAATTAAAAATAAACCCGACCGGGTAATTGAAAGCATAAAAAGCCGAACTGAAAAGTCCGGCTTCTAATATTATATAGAGTCTGTTATATATCTTATTTCTTAAGCAAGCTTGTTGATGTAAATGGCCAACTTAGATTTCAGATTGTTAGCTTTATTCTTATGAATAACGATTGTCTTAGCTAACTTGTCTACCATCTTAACGATGCCCGGATACATAGCAGTTGCTTCTGCTTTGTCAGTAGTTGAA
>OGIU01001575.1_pt1 | contig 10629 bp, 7 predicted proteins | sample 1571791 | NCBI WGS metagenome assembly OGIU01 (sample SAMEA2582104, study PRJEB24529) | metagenome | biome: Human gut stool | place: China | collected 2011
GAGCAGCAGATGCAGCCGGCGTTCAGCTCATTGATCTGGATGCCGGACTCCTTCAGGAAGCCGCCGTCGATGCCGATCTCACCGAACTCGTTCTCGATCAGAACGACCTGCTGGCCGGCAAAGGCCTCCTTGATGAGTTTTTTGATCAGAGTGGTCTTGCCGGCGCCCAGGAAGCCGGAAAAAATATCAATTTTGGTCATAGTTTGAATGCCTCTTTCTTTGTTAGCAGACAGAGCCGCAGAGCGCTGGCCCGTAAAATCTTACATCTCTATTATAGCAAGCCTGTCAATGGGAAAACGGCCTTTTTCAAGAAAAAATTGTAACATTTTTTGCAATTTGGTTGCGTTTTCGCGTTTTGGACGACAAATAAGGGGAACCGGCGGCCCCGGCGGGCAGCGATTCGGCAAGGGGCAGGCTCCGGCAGAGTGACGGACGCCCCCGGACGGCAAGACCCCGCCAACGGACGGTCAACGACCGGCAGGCGGTCAGCCCCCGCAGGATGCAGGCGACACTCCCGCATTGCATTCTTTGCGCCGGAATGCTACAATATGCAGTAGCAAACCACCGCCGCCGGACGTTCTTCCGGCAAATATGAGAAAGAAGGCTTTTCTATGAGCATGAATACAGTTCCCGAACGGCTGGCCGCCCTGCGTGCCGCCATGCAGGCAAACGGTGTGGACGTGTACCTGATCCCGGTGGGCGACCCCCACTCCAGCGAGTACCTGCCCGACCACTACACCTCCCTGACCTACTTCTCCGGCTTCCATGGTGAAAACTCCAACTTCGTGGTCACCATGACCGAGAGTGCTGTCTGGGCCGACGGCCGTTACTTTGTGCAGGCCGAGAAGGAGATCGCAGGCACCGAGATCCAGCTGATGAAGATGGGTGAGCCGGGCGTGCCCACCGTGGAGGAATACTGCGCCAAGGTGGTGCCTGAGGGCGGCAAGCTGGGCCTGTGCGGTCTGACCGCCAGCTGCGCGCTGGTGAACAGCGTGAAGAAGGCGCTGGAAGCCAAGAACGCCGCCATCCAGACCCTGTTCCTGGAGGATGAGCTGTGGACCGAGGGCCGCCCGGCTCTGCCCGCTACCCCGGCCTGGATCCTGCCCAAGGAATATGCAGGCTTCTCCCCCGCCGAAAAGCTGGGCCAGCTGCGTGCAAAGCTGGCCGAGTTGGGCTGCACCGCCCAGCTGGTGGGCAAGCTGGACAACCTTGCCTGGCTGCTGAACCTGCGCGCCATGGACATCGAGTGCACCCCCTACGCCATGGCCTACTGCTATGTCACCCCGGACCGCGCCGTGCTGTTCATCAACACCGCCCGCGTGACCCCGGAGGCAAAGGCGGAACTGGAAGCCAACGGTGTGACCCTGGCCGAGTACGACAGTGTGCTGGACTTCATGGCCGCTGAGACCGAGCCCCAGACCGTGTTGGCAGAGAGCGCCACCGTGAACTATGCCGTGTATCAGGTGCTGGAGAACAACGCCGCCCTCACCGTGAAGGACCTGGCCGACCCGCTGCTGCCCATGAAGGGCGTGAAGAACGAAGTGGAGCTGACCCACGACAAGGAAGCCCACCTGCGCGACGCTGTGGCCATGGTGCGGTTCCAGATCGAGCTGGAAAAGCGTCTGGAAGCCGGCGAAGAGCTGACCGAGCTGACCGTGGACGAGATCCTGCACAAGTACCGCAGCACCACGGATAAGTTCATCGTGGAGAGCTTTGGCACCATTGCGGCCTACGGCGGAAACGCAGCCATGATGCACTACCACGCCACCCCGGAGGACCACGCAAAGCTCCAGCGCAAGGGCTTTTTGCTGGTGGACAGCGGTGCCACTTACATGGACGGCACCACCGACATCACCCGCACCTACCCGCTGGGTGAGCTGACCGAGGACGAGCGCAAGTTCTACACCTGGACCCTGCAGTGCCATATCGACATCGCCAAGGCGGTCTGGCTGGACTACTGCGACTGCCATATGATCGACACCATCGCCCGTGAACCGCTGTGGCAGCACCTGATCAACTACCGCTGCGGCACCGGCCACAGCGTCAGCTTTGTGGGCAACGTCCACGAAGGCCCCCACGCCCTGAACGGCCGCAACACCACCCTGATGCGCCCGGGCATGATCGTGACCGACGAGCCCGGCGTGTACGAGACCGATCTGGTGGGCATCCGCATCGAGAACGAGCTGGTGTGCGTGCACAAGGCCGACAACCAGTACGGCACCTTCCTGGGCTTTGAGCCGATCATGTTCGTGCCCATCGCCACTTCTCCCATCGTGCCCGGTGTGCTGACCAAGGACGAGCTGGACTGGCTGAACAACTACCACCGTCAGGTGTTCGAGAAGCTGGCACCCCGCCTGAACGACGAGGAGCGCGAGTGGCTGGCCAAGAAGTGCGCCGCCATCGGCTGCTGAGCACCCGGCCGCTGAACATCGCATAAAAAAGCGGGAAGCCGTGCCGGAGCGTGCAAGCTCCTGCGGCTTCCCGTTTGTTGTTTTTGCTTATTCTTTGGGGTCGCTGTCGTGCCGGGCCTTCCACTCGGCACTGCGTTCCTGCGCCGTTTCCCGCAGCTCCTCCCGCATGCCGTTCCAGCGCTCGCGCGCTTCGGCGGTGCGGGTCTGCACGTCCTCGCGGGCATCCTTCCAGTAGGCCTTGGCCTCGTCGATGACCTCCTTGAAGGGGCCGGAAGGGTAAGTGCTCTCCGCGATATCCACCAGGAATTTGTACAGCTGCGGGCGCACCTGCTCGTACATGCCCAGACGGGTGTACAGGTCCTTGTAATAGCGGAACACCTGGATCTTGTTCTGCACGAGGGTGGCGGGGTTGATCTGGGTGTGGCAGATGCTCTGGGGATTCTGCACATAGTAGTAGCCCGGCTGTGCAATGGAAGCAAACACCGCAGCGTACTGGATGTACTGCATGTTGAACACCAGATCTTCGGCCCAGCGCATCTCGCTGGTGAACCGGATGTCGTGCGCAAGCAGCATCTCGCGGCGGTAGAGCTTGTTCCACAGCACGCTGTAGAAATAGGAGGCGGGCTTGTCCATCAGGCGGCGGGCAAAGGTGTCCTTGTCGTACACGCCCTCGGGCAGAAAACCGTACACCCGCACCTCCGGCGGGCGGGCAACGTGCATCACGCCAAGGTCGTCCTGCAGCTTTTCCAGCACCTGTTCAGGCTTGGTGGCCCCGGCGGGGATCACCATCTTGTAAGGTGCGATGACCAGGTCGGCGTTGTTCTGTTCGGCAGCGGTGACCAGATGCTCGGTGAAGTCCGGGTCGATATAGTCGTCGCTGTCCACGAACTGCACATACTTGCCGCTGGCCAGCTTCAGGCCCAGGTTGCGGGTGTCGGACACGCCGGAGTTGGCCTTGTCCACCAGCACGATGCGCTCGTCCTTTGCGCGGAATGCTTCGCACACGGGCAGGCTCTGATCCTTGGAGCCATCGTTCAGCACGATGACCTCGATGTTCTGCCAGCTCTGGGCGCAGATGCTCTCCAGACAGCGGGCGATGTGGTTCTGGGCGTTGTACACGGGCAGAATGATGCTGACAAGGGGCTTTGACATGGCGGCGTCTCCTTTGTTGTTTTTTGATTACTATACCCCCGCACCGCGCAAAATGCAAGGGCGGGTTTGAAGAGGAGGGATCCTGTGATCTTTCACATTGCGGTGTGCAGCCCGGACGCGGGCCTGCGCAGCGGGTTGGAACGCCAGTGCATGGAATTTTTTGCCCGGCGAGCGGACGCCTGCATCGTGGAACACCTGCCGGACACCGACGCCCTGCTGCGGAAGGACGGGGAGGGCGTGCGGTACGACCTGTACCTGCTGGAGCTTTCCGGCTCGGCTACGCCGGTGGGGCTGGCGGCTGCCGGGGAGCTGCGCCGCCGGGGCCGCCGGGCCCCGCTGGCCTTTGTGGCCCGCACCACGGCCCACGCTTACAGCGCCTACAAGGTGGATGCGCTGCAATATCTGCTGCTGCCGGTGCGCCAGCGGGAGCTTTCGGCCCTGCTGGCCCGCGCCACCGAGCCGGAATACGGTCCGTCCGTCACGGTGAACACCGCCGAGGGCCTGCGGGCGCTGCCCTATGCGGGCATCGAATATCTGGAGTGCACCCACCACATCGTGCACTTCCACCTCACCAGCGGGGAGGACGTGCCCACCCTGTCGCTGCGGGTGCCGTTTTCTGCGGTGGCACAGCCTCTGCTGGCGGATGGGCGCTTTTTGCAGCCCCACCGCTCCTATGTGGTCAATCTGGCCGAGGCGGACCTGCTTTCTGCCGGGGAGCTGCGCATGCGCAGCGGGGCCCGCATCTCCATCCCCCGCGGGCGGGAGGGTGCCGTGCGGGACGCCTTCCAGCAATGGGTGCAGCAGCAGAAATACAGCCTGAAATAACAGCACGCCGGTGCTCCCACAGCGGGAACACCGGCGTGTTTTTTGCGGAAAAATTTCTCAGATCTTTGTCCAGTCCAGTGCGGTCCAGTCCGGCAGGAACTGGTCGCACACCTGCGCCATGGCAGGGGCATCGGCGGCACTGGCGGCGTCCTGCACGCCCAGCACGGTGAACCCGGCCTTGTGGGCAGTGGAAGCGGCGTAAATGGCGTCCTCGCACACGGCGCAGGCGGCGGGGTCGGCCCCGCCCAGCCGGTGCATGCACTCGAAGAACACCTCCGGGCGGCTCTTGTGCAGCACGCCCTGCGCCTCCACGATGAAGGAAAAATAGTCCGCGATGCCCAGCCGGGTGAGCACGGTGCGGCACTGGTCGGACCAGGTGTTGGAGCACAGGCACAGCCGGGCCCCCTCGGCCTGCAGCTTTGCCAGCAGGGTGCGCACACCGGGCTTCAGGTCCACCGTTTCGTACAGCTGGGCGATCACGTCCCGCATCACGTCGTAATATTCCGCCTCGGTCAGGGGCAGGCCGTATTCTCGGATGAGGTAGCGGGCACCGTCGGCCATGCCCATGGTCAGCAGCACGTCGTTCAGGTCTGCTTTGGGCGTGCGGCCATAGCGCTGCAGCAGCGCCAGCGGGGCACCCCGCCACACCACGGTCATGCTGTCGGTGAGGGTGCCGTCCATATCAAAGATCCATTGCTTGCAGCGCATGGGGCAAAGTTCCTCCTTCAAGATGATTCCTGCCCAGTATACCACGGATCTTAGCCGTATAAAAGCCGTGAGGAACCAAAAAACGGGGAGAAATTTTCCGGAAAATATGGTATAATTTCAGCAAAGACAGACAGGGAGGCAGGCAGTATGGAAAACCAAACCATTCCGTGCAAAGCGCTGGTGCTGGCCGGCGGCGGAGCACGCGGCAGCTATCAGGTGGGCGTGTGGAAGGCTCTGATGGAGCTGGACTGGCACCCGCAGATCATCACCGGCACCAGTGTGGGCAGCCTGAACGGTGCCATGTTCGTGCTGGACCTGTACGAGGTGGCGCGGGATATGTGGCTGACCATCCGCAGCAAGGATGTGATGGAGCTGCCCGAAGAAAACGCCGACCTGTCGGCCCTGCACAGTTTTCTGCGCAGCGTGGTGAAGGCCGGCGGTATGGACGTCTCGCCGCTGGAAGAGATCGTGGAACGGGTGCTGGACGAGGACGCGCTGCGCCGCGCCAACATCCGCTTTGGCCTTGTCACGGTGGAGCAGCGGGGCCTGAAGCCCCGGGAGCTGACGCTGGACGAGATCCCGCAGGGCCGCGTGAAGGATTACCTCATGGCCTCGGCGGCCTGCTTCCCTGCCCTGCGGGCGCGGGAGATCGACGGGGTCAAGTTCCTGGACGGCGGCTACAGCGACAACATGCCCACCGGCCTTGCGAAAAAGATGGGGGCTGACGAGCTGGTGTGCGTGGACCTGGAGGGGGTGGGCATCACCCGCCCCAACCTCACCGGTCTGCCCACCACCATGGTGCGCAGCTACTGGGAGCTGGGCGACATCCTGCACTTTGACCCCGATACCGCCCGCCGCAATGTGGAGCTGGGCTATTACGACACCCTGCGGGCCTTTGGCCGGGTGCGGGGCTGCGCCTATGCCGTGGACAACGGCCCGGACAGCAGCGCCGATGCTGCCGCGTTCCGGGCACGGTTCGACGCGGTGCAGAAGGCCGTGCGGGAGAAATACCCCGTGACCCTTACCGCAGACGCGGCCCTGCTGCTGGCCCGGATGAAGGACGCCGAGATTGCCCCGCTGGAAGCCGTGGCCGAGGACGTGGGGGTAGACCCCACGGTGTACTACACCACCCGGACGCTGGGGCAGGCGTTTCTGGACAAATGCGACCGTGCGCGCATGGCCGGGTTCGCCCCGCTGTTTGCAGGCAGCGCGGACGCGGGCCGGGCGGCGCTGGCAGCCCTGCTGCCCAATACATTCTTGCAGGCGCTGGTCTGGCAGGCCCTGACCGCGCCGGAACTGCCGGAGGTGACCGAACATGAAGATCTGTAAAGGTGTTTCTGCGTCCCCGGGCCTTGTGCTGGGGCAGGTGAGCCGGTTGGAACGCCATGTGGAAACGTTCAGCACCGGGCCCTTTGACCCGGAACGGGAGCTGCGCCAGCTGGAAGATGCGGTGCGCACCGCCCAGAGCGAGCTGGACTCCATGGCAGAGCGGGCCGCTTCCACCGAGCAGGCCATCCTGCAGTTCCAGAGCATGATGCTGGACGACGAAGGCATGATGAACGAGGTGCGGTTCTGCATCAAGGCAGGCATCAGCGCCGCTGCCGCCATGGACAAGGTGGGCCAGCGTTACGCCGACCAGCTGGCCAACATGAAGGACAACCCCTACATGCAGCTGCGCAGCGTGGACATTCTGGACGCCACCAGCCGGGTGATCAACATTCTGGGCAACCGGCCCCGCATGTGGCTGGCACTGGACCACCCGGTGATCCTGGCTGCCGACCGCCTGATGCCCACCGATCTGTTCAGTGTGCCCTCCGGCATGATCCTGGGCGTCGTCACCACCGAGGGCAGCGGCCAGAGCCATGCCGCCATCATTGCCCGGGCCATGAACATCCCCGGCATCGTGCAGGTGGGGCCGGAGTTCCTGGACGACTGCGACGGCCGCACGGTGATTCTGGACGCCACCAAGGGCGAGTGCATCCTGGACCCGGACGCGGTGGCCCGCCAGCAGGCAGAAGCCCGCATCTGTGAGCTGCAGCGTGAAAACGAAGAAATGCGGGTGCTGGGCCGCCAGCCCGGCTACACCCGGGACGGCGCAGCCTTTGAGCTGCTGGCCAACTGCTTTGGCCCGGAGGACATCGACACCGCCATGCAGTCCGGTGCCCGGGGCGTGGGCCTGCTGCGCAGCAGCTACATGATGCTGCCCGGCCGCATTCTGGACGAGCAGGAACAGTTCTATTTCTATTCTTCCTGCCTTGCAGCGGCACAGGGCTGCCCTGTGACCGTGCGCACCTTCGATTTTGGTGCCGACCGCACCATGGCGGACGCCTATCAGGGGGTGCAGTCCTCCAAGCTGGGGCTGCGGGGCATCCGCAACAGCCTGCGCCAGCCCCGCCAGTTTGAAACCCAGATCTGTGCCCTGCTGCGGGCCGCGGCCCGCGGCCCGCTGCGGGTGATGTTCCCCATGGTGACCGATGTGGAGGACTGGGACGCCGCCATGCGCATCGTGGAGCACTGCCGCCAGAGCCTGCGGGAGCGGGGCGTGCCCTTCAACGAAAAGACCCCCTTCGGCGTCATGCTCAGCGTGCCGTCGGCCTGCCTGACCGCGGAGGAATTCGTGGCCCACGGGTGCGATTTTCTGGTCATCGGCACCAACGACCTGACCCAGTACACCCACGCCGCCGACCGGGAGCTGGCCAGCGCGGAGCGGTATTACCGCCCCGCCAGCCCGGCCATGAAAAAGCTCATCACCATGGTCATGGAGGCGGCAAAGGCCGGCAGCGTGCCGGTGACCATCTGCGGCCTTGCCGTGGGCAACCCGGTGAATACGGTGCAGTATCTGCAGATGGGCCTGCGCAGCTTCTCGGTGAGCCCGCAGAACCTGCTGCACACCAAAAAGGCTCTGCTGGAAGCCGACGCCCACCCGGACGACACCGAGCTGGAATAAAGCGATAAAAGAAAGGGGCTGCTGCACGCTGTGCAGCAGCCCCCTTTGTTTGGGGAACCTGCCGTGCAGCTTGCGGAATGCACAGCAGGAGAAGATGGCTTTTAATCAGTTCATGCGGCGGCCTTTGCGGTCCAGCACAAAGCCTGCGGCCAGCAGGAACAGACCGCTCAGGGCGCTGCCTGCCACTGCCAGCCAGTTTGCACCGGTCTGGGGCAGGGCGGCGGCAGAAACGGCAGCTGTGGCAGCAGCTTCCGGCTTTGCGTCCTGCACGACGTTCTGGGCAGCCGCAGGGGTCACAGCGGCATCTGCCGGGGCAGTGTCCGGCACAGCATCCTGCACCGGGGCATCCGGGGTCACGGCGGGGTCTGCCGGGGTCACCTCCGGGGTGGACGGGACGTCCGGGGTGCTGGGCGTGCTGGGCGTGTCCGGGGTGCTGGGCGTGTTGGGCGTGTCAGGCGTGTCCGGAGTTTCCGGGGTGCTGGGCGTGTCCGGCACGATTTTGGGCAGCACCACATGCTTGGTCTGGCCGCACTTGTCGATGGAGCAGATGTAGTCTGCATAGCCGTCCTTTTCCAGCGTGGGCTCCACGACCTTGCCCACCAGCTTCCAGTCGTGCAGGTCCTCGTCCTTCAGCTTGGTGATGTCAACAATTTCGGGGTGCTCTTCCATGTACTTGCGGTTGTGGACGGTCTGGTAAAGGGTGCCGAGGGTGTAACCGGTCAAATCCCCCTCATATTTGCCGACCGAAGCACCATATCTCGTAATAGTATACGAACCATGGTTATACATCCGGACAATGACGCTGCCGTCTTCGCCGAAGGGAGATTTTCCGTCTTTGTCATAGCCGATGATATCGGGAGCACCCTTACCGGTACTGATGGCGCTTTCCTGATCCAGCCAGCAGGACGCATTGACGATGGTGTTGCCCGTGGTGCCGTTGATGGTAACGGTGACATCCTGCACTTTGTCGGTGTCGAAGTAGTTGCTGCCGCCGATGGCAGTTGCAAGCGTTTTGGAGTAGGAGTCATTCCAGTATTGATATCTAATGTTGGATTCTCCGCCAATAGCAGTTACCGTACCGCCGGTAATGGTGACCGTTGTTTTCCCCTGCGAGTGCAAGTGATTAGCCCCGGTTCCGATCGCAGCTGCTCTGTAGGAGCCGACAGCCGTCACCTCAGCGTTTTCGGAGATGGTGACGCTGGTATCCACTAATTCCGGACGGTTGCCATGGCATTCCTCGCCGGAACCGATCCCGGCACTGCCATTACTGCCCTTGGCGAAGACCTTCGCGTTGCCGGAAATTTCCACAGAGCCGCCGCAGTAATCGCCACCGCCAATTCCGGCCCCCTGATTTCCGCCGTAGGCGGTCACATCGGCATGGTCGGTAATGCGGATGTTTTTGCCTACGCTGTAGTCACCGCCGCCGATGCCGGCACCGCCGGAGCCTGAACCGGATGCAGCGACCTTGGCGTTGCCGGAAATGGTGATGTTGGTGGCATTGCCGAATTCGCCGCCGCCGATACCGGCTGCATGGTAGCCGCCCGCAGCAGATACATCAGCATTGCCGGTGATGGTGATATTGGTGGCATTGCCGGAACCAGTAGCGCCGCCGATGCCGGCACCGCCTTGTTCCGTCTGCGGATATTCTTTCACCATTTCATAGGTGGACCCTGCCTTGATCGTACCGCCCGTGATGGTGATGTTGGAAGCACCGGCACAGGTATCCGATTCTTCTCCATCCTCCCTTTTGCGACCGCCAATGCCAGCACCGTCATAGCCACCGGCAGCTTTTAAGGTTCCGGTATCGCCGCCGGTGGAATAGCCGGACTCGTCTTTCTTTTTTTCGGTGCCGTTGTCGTTCAGATCATCCTTGATGGTCAGGGAACCCTTACTTACATCATCGGCTTTTTCCAGACCCGCATGCTGGTTTCCGCTGATAAGAGTATTATCCCCGTTCAGTTCGATTTCGGTATCGCCCTCTCCTTTGATGGTCATTGCGGCAGATTCGCTGCTCCACTGGTCTTTTTGGATATTCACATCCTGCAAAGTCACATCGGTGGTCTGATCTTTCGCCGTATCCACTGTGATGGTATTTTCGGTCTTTTTGCCGTTGCTGGTGATGGTGACGCCGGTCGTGTCCTTATAGTCGCACAGGACATCATCCTTGTCGTTCCGGGCGTAGCCGTCCGTCTGCGTATTGTCCAGCTGGGTCACATAGGTGGCGCCATCCTCTTTGGTCTCTACCGTCACACTGCCCTTGTTCAGATCGTAAGTGTCCGCAAACGCCGCTGTGGCGATGGAAGAGACCATTGCCATCAACGCAGCTGTAGAAAGTACCCGCAAGGCAAGCTGTTTTTTCACATTTTTCCGCATTGCAAAACCCTCCAAACAAAAAAACTTACAGAGACGTGAACGTTACCGGGAACGATGCCAAAAACCGGCAAAAACCGGAACTTCAGGGCAGAAAATCACATAGCTGTGCATTTTCATGCCCGGCGTCTCCTTGTGGCGCAAGTATAGTACTGTGCCGTGGAGAATGTCAAGACGAAATGCTGAATTTTCGGGGGGGGGGGGGGAAGGAATTTT
>OGIU01001580.1_pt1 | contig 10581 bp, 6 predicted proteins | sample 1571791 | NCBI WGS metagenome assembly OGIU01 (sample SAMEA2582104, study PRJEB24529) | metagenome | biome: Human gut stool | place: China | collected 2011
CTCTGTGGATATGTTCAATGAAGGTGTGGATATCGCTTCCCTGGATATGGTAATGTTCCTGCGCCCGACGGAATCTCCGGTCGTATTCCTGCAGCAGTTGGGGCGAGGACTCCGTCTATATAAAGGAAAAGAATATCTGAATGTATTGGATTTCATCGGGAATTATGAGAAAGCGGGGAAAGCACCGCTATTATTAAGCGGAGAGCAGACATTTAATAAGAATGAATCTTGCGAATACCAGGATCTGGAATATCCAGATGACTGTATCGTTGATTTTGACATGCGTCTGATCGATCTGTTCAAGGAAATGGATAAGAAGAAATTAACGCTGAAAATGCAGATCCGGCAGGAATATTATCGTGTGAAAGAATTACTGGACGGAAAGCGGCCAAGCAGAATGGATTTATTCACTTATATGGATGATGAGATTTACCGGATTTGTGTCAGTGGCAGCCATGCGAAAGAAAATCCATTCCAGCATTATCTTGATTTTCTGTACGAACTTGATGAATTGTCGGAGGATGAGCAGAAGTTATATGCGGGAATCGGACGAGAATTCATTCAGACCATCGAAACTACGGAGATGCAGAAAGTGTATAAGATGCCGATCCTTTACAGCTTTTATAATCGCGGAAATATCCGGCTTGCGGTTACGGATGAAGAGGTATTGGAAAGTTGGAAGGAATTCTTTGATACCGGGACGAACTGGAAGGATTTCCCGAATGTGAATACTTATGAGGATTATAAGAAAGTGACGGATAAGCAGCATCTGAGTAAGGCGAAGAGGATGCCGATTCGATTCCTGAAGGCGTCAGGGAAGGGATTCTTTGTGGAGAAGGATGGATATGCGTTGGCGTTGAGGAATGAGATTGGAGAAGTTGCTGGGAATATGGCGTTTGGCGAGCAGATGGGAGATGTGCTTGGGTATAGGAGTTTGGAGTATTATCGGCGGAGGTATGAGAAGGAGTAACTAAGAAGAGAAAGACTGAAAGAAGAGAATTTTGATGAAATATTGGAAAAATGACAAAACACGACAGATTTTTTTAAGTTGTGTGTATTTATATATGTAGGCTATTTATAAAATATAATGTGGGAGTGAAATAATGAAATTAGAAAGTATTACAGTGGAAAATTACAGACAATTTGAAAAAGCAGAATTGACCTTTGATGAAGGAATTACTATTTTGGCGGGAGCAAATAATAGTGGAAAAACATCCTTGATTAATTTAATAAAAAATATTTTTGTCGATGATAAGTTAAATTATAACATGTCAGATATTCCTGCTAAAAATATGCGCGAATGGGTCGAATGGGTTTATCCAATATTTCAAAAATTTTTTCGGGATAGAAAAACTGAGGAAAATGTTGAAAAAGATCTTTTAAATGTAGTTATACCTAAAGAAGAAACGGATTCAACACATTTAATGAAGATGACAACTGTTAAAATTCATGTTTCTTATAATCCAGATATGGATGACATTAAGCTGTTTGCTGATTGCATTATGGATTTGGATGAAACAAAACATGATTTTTACTTTATGTACAATTTTGAAATTGTGCATACACAGTTTGCAAGAGAGATAATAAATAATTTTTCTAAAATTAAGCATAGATTTGCAGAAATTGAAGAAAAGAAAAGTCAATATGCAGAGACGACAGATGAATTGATAATAAATAATATTCAAGTTAAAGAAAGATATTTAAAACAGTTAATTGTGAGTTTATATATCCAAGCAACAATTCCAAATGTATATTTTTGTGATGAAGATTATAAAAATAAATGTAAATTTGATGAGACGAAGAAGTTTAGACAATTATTCAATTTTTGTTTTATAAAAGCGAGTAGGCCGTTAGATGATGATGAGTCAGATCATTCACATATGCTAAGTAAGCAGATGATTAAAATGGTGAAAATGGATGAAAAATGGAATGAGCTTGTTGAAAGTCTTCCAGATGAAGTACTTAAACCTATTCAAGAAAAAGAAATTGATAAGGCTATTCGAAGTACATCATTAGAATCTTTGAAAGATACGATTGCGACTCTGGAACAGACTAATGGTGGAAAATCAGGTGAGTTAATGTTGGATATGCAGATTAGCGAGGAAGACATTAGTGATTTATTACAACGAATAACAACAGCAACATATGATATTGATGGATATTATTTAGGAGAATCGTCACAAGGTCTTGGATATAGTAATATGATCTATATTCATTTGCAATTAAAAGAATATGAAAAGAATATAGATCCTCTTAAGGTAAATATGTTTTTCTTGGAGGAACCTGAATCTCATATGCATCCACAGATGCAACAAGTTTTTATTAAATATTTATTGGACTATTATGAATCGAAATTACAGGGATTGATTACAACACATTCTAATGAAATGGTTCGTGTTGCCGGAATTTCTCATTTGCGTGTAATCAGACATGTTGGGAATTTTAAAAGTGAATTATATGATTTGTCAATACTTGTTAAAGATTTGAAGAAATCGGAAGAAATGGAAGATAAGGAATTGGCAAACTTTTTTGATTGGTTCTTTGAAATTGGCTATTCGGAAATTGTTTTTGCTGATAGAGCAATTTTCTATGAAGGAGATACGGAAAGATTGTATATTCGGAAAGTCATGACTTTAGAAAAGTATAAGAAATTAAAACAACAATATGTTGCTTTTATTCAAGTTGGTGGTGCTTATGCGAAGAATTATGAGAAATTAATTAAACTTTTAGGAATCAAATCTTTAATTATTACGGATATAGATTATGGGAAATCTGAAATAGTAATAGAAGATGTTAAAAAGTCAAAAACGACGAATGCGACAATAGAATATTTTTATTCTATCAATAATTCTACAGATACTCCGACCGTAGAAGAGTTATATTCTTGGAAAGAGACAGGGGGAAATATAATAGAAGATTTGATTTATGTTTGTTTCCAAACTAAGGATGATGGATATGCAAGAACATTAGAAGAAGCAATGATTAACAAATATTTTGATATGGATGTGAGTAAGTGTTATAAAAAAAGTGATTGGAAAGAGAAAAGAAAAGATTCTGAGTTAAAGTTTTCTATTCCAAGAATGAAGAATAAAAAAGAAATAGCAGATGATGATATGGTTTCGGTTCGTGATATTTTAGCAGCTACTTCGGGAAATAAAACAGATTTTATGTGTTCTGTTATTATGAAAGACTATGTTAAAAAGATGCTACCGGATTATATAGAAAGAGGTTTAGAATGGCTGATGAAGTAAATGAAAATATATTTTTAGTTAATGCACCTGCTGGAAGTGGAAAAACAACCTGGATTAGACAACAAGTTGAAAGTTATCTTTTACGTAATCCAAAGGATAATATTTTATGTATTACTTATACAAATCGCGCTGCAGAAGAATTGGGAAGAGATTTGGAGCAGAGCAGAGTATATTTTGGAACAATACATAGTTTTATAAATGATTTTATTGGAAGTTTCTTTTCTCATAAAGAAATTATTGATCTCTATTGGGAAGTATATGAAACTCAGATAATAGAACGTATAAAGAATACAGAACAAAAAGAGACGTGGACAGAAGGTGCTGAAAGATATAAAGAAAAATATGGAAGCTTGGACTTAGATACTGTACGTTCCAATATTAATAAAATTTCATATAATGAAACGCCGTTTAATTCACTGCTTTATGGAGGGTTAGGACATAATGATTTGATAACGTTTACAAAATTAGCAGTAGACAGATTCCCTATTATAAAAAAGAAAATTTCTGATAAGTATCAGTTGATTTTTATTGATGAATATCAAGACACTTCGGCGGAGGTGTTGCATATTTTTTATATATCTTTGGTTGGAAAGAAAAGTAAATTGTACTTACTCGGAGATAAAATGCAGCAAATATATAAAAATTACAATGGAGAGTTTGAAGAAAAATTAGAAACATTTAATCGATCTGTCAATCTTTCTATAAATTATCGAACAACACCTAAAATAGTTGATATCCTTAATTATATTTATAACGATGAAGCGTTAAAACAGTGTCCGTATGAAAAAAATAGTAATGACACAATGGCATTTTCACCTAAAGTATTGATTGTAAGTGATGTGGAAAAAGCTATAAGTGATTTTAGAAAGACTTATGAAGATGCATTACTTTTATACGTTTCAAATAGAGCACGTTTTTATGATATTGGTGCTAGCAATTTGTATGATGCATACAATAAGATGGAAAAATATCAGTTTTGGAAAAAATATAGTGCTGTTGACGTTATGACAAAAGATGAAGCTAGAATTAATGATGCGTTGTTAAGTTTTTTGTTTATAGTTGATCAAATTATTGAATATTATTTGCAAGAATGTTATGGAGAGGTTTTTAGGAATATTCACGAGTATTATATGTATTTCAATTCGGAAAAATACATTGTGGAGAAACATCGGGATAAAAAAACTATAAAAACACGATTAGAAAAAATTAAAAATTCATATGTTGATAGAGCAACAACAATTGATGGATTTTTAAATATTTGTTTTAAAGAAGAATTTATCGAAGAGGAGATATATTGTTCCATAATTGAAGATGATGATTATCAATTAGTAAAAGATGTGTATATAGAGGAAGTAAGGAAGCTTACAAACTATTTAAATGATCCGAGAGTCTCGACTCAACATGGAGTAAAAGGTGAAAGTCATGATACAGTTGTATTTGTGGCTGATAATAGTAGTAATCCGGCAGTACATATGTCAAAGTTTTTTGAAGTATGGAGCGAAATGAATATTACATTAAGAGAATTTGATACTTTTTATTATCGTTATAGTAATATGATAAAGGATATAGAATGTACTATGGGAATAAAAATTTCTGAATTAAAGGCGAAGTCATATGCAGCAGTGGCGGATATGATTGATACTGTGTTAAAAAGATTTATTTCCGAAAATGAAAATAATCCTTATTATATTTTCTTACTGAAACCGAAGATGGAGAAATATAAAAAGAAAAAGAATGTTACTAGTGCGAAAGCCTGTTTAAATGAAGGTACTGTATATGGGCCGCTTTGTGCATATAGGTTATTTTATGTGGGATGTTCAAGGGCAAGAAAAAATCTTCTCATTATAATTAATAGAGAGGATGTAAAGAATTTTGAAGATAAATTGTATGAGAAATTAAAAGATTGTGGATTTGAAGTTGAGTATTAATAAAGTTGTTAATGTGTGTAATGAAAGTTCGAGAAAAGTGGCAGTATATTATCGGATTCATCCACAAATATGAGATGATGTAACTAGCGATTCGGGAAGTTGTGAAAGCGGATATGATTGGTCTTATGTCTGAAATAGAGAAATGTTAATCTTTCTTGATATCTAGCGAAGAAAGTCAGGACGCAGGATTTCAAAGTGAAAGGACCACACTTCAATTTTGCAACAAAGCTGATGGAAACCTGGTCTAAAACAACCTCGTAGTCGGTCAGCAGCAGCTTGCCTGCACTGGCAGCATCGGGGTCGGTGGGCAGGGTCAGGCCGAAGTTTGCCTTCACGTCGGCCATAGCGGCCTCGAAGGGAGTCTTGTTGGCGATGTAGCCCTTCACATAGGTGGAGTCGAACTTGGCGTAGGACATCTTCTGGTGGGTGAGGTTGGTCAGGAAGGTGTCGTAGTTGGTGGTCTTGTAGCCGATGGCCATGCCGCCCGTCTCGTGGTCGGCGGTGACGAGGATGAGGGTGTCGTTGGGGTGGGCGTTGTAGAAGTCCACAGCGGCCTGCACGGCGTTGCTCATCTCCAGCACATCGTGGATGGAAGCGGCGGCATCGTTGGCGTGGCAGGCCCAGTCGATCTTGCCGGACTCGGTCATCAGGAAGAAGCCCTTCTTGTTGTCCAGCAGCTCGATGCCCTTCCTGACGTAGTCGGTCAGCTGCCACTCGCCTGCGGCGGCGTCCATGGCGTAGTTCATGGACTTGCCGTCGGCCAGAGCCTCGGCGATGATGAGGGTCTTGCCTGCACCGGCCTTGAGGGCGGCGGCGTCTGCCTGACGGGTGACGACGTTGTAGCCGTTCTGGGCGGCGATCTCGTGGTTGTTGGGGCCGGTGCCGTCGCCGTTCACCTTCTGGAACTCGCCGCCGGCGAAGTACTCGAAGCCGGAGACGGCCAGCTCCTTGCCGATGGCGTAGTAGTTCTTGCGGGTCTTCTGATGTGCATAGAAGGCAGCGGGGGTAGCGTGGTCGATGTTGACGGAGGAGACGACGCCCACCTTGTAGTTCTTCTGAGCGTGGAGCTTCTCGGCGATGGTCTCATAGGGCACATCGCGGGTCCAGGGACACATATTGATGACGCCGCTCTCGGTCTTGTGGCCGGTGGCGATGGAAGTGGCAGTGGAAGCGGAATCGGGGCAGAAAGAAGTGCTGTCGTAGGTGGTCACGCTGCCCACCTCGGGGAACTGGGTGAAGCTCAGCTCGCCCTCGACGACAGCGCCGTTATTCTCTACAGTACCCTTATAGAATCGGGCGGACTGGATCTGGGCCGTACCCATGCCGTCGCCGATGAAGAGGAAAATATACTTGGGTTTTCCGCCGAACACGCCCAGCAGTCCGTTCTCTTCCTCTGCTGCGTTGGCCGCATTGGGGGCAGCAGCGTTGGCAGCGGCAGGCGCTGCGGCCAGCATACCGGCGGCGGACGCAAAGGCACCGACCTTCAAAAAGCTGCGGCGGGACATTTTATTCTCTTTCATGCGAAAGTCCTCTCTTTCCATGAGCCTCATGGCTCCTTCTCTCTTTTTCGATTTATCGGGAACGGCCTTATTCTACCGCCGCAGCCTCCCGGCCCGAAACCATGCGGGCGCAAAATCGGCGTAAAACCCCGGCGGCGGCTTTGGGCCGTCTGTAAAAAAGAAGACTTCTGCTGCGCAAAAAGCGCCCCTCCGGTAAAACGGAGAGGCGCTTTTGTGTGTTACAGGTCAATTATGCGTTGAACTTTTCCTCGTTCAGCAGACCCTCGCTCTTGGCCACGCAGATGCTGGCCACAGCGTCGCCCACAACATTCAGGGAGGTGACGAGCATCTCGATGGGGCGGTTGATGGCGAGGATGAGGGAGTAGGCCAGCAGGGCGCTGTCATTCACGAAGCCCGCGCCGGACAGGATGGTGAAGAGGATGACGGCCCCTGCGCCGGGGGCGGCAGGCGTACCCACCGAGGCCAGCAGAGCCAGCAGAGCGACCACGACCAGCTGGGCGGGAGTAACGGTGTAACCGGCGCAGCCTGCAATGAAGACGGTGGCCACCACCTGCATGATGGCGGTGCCGTCCATGTTGATGGTCATGCCCAGAGGCAGGACGAAGGAGGCGATGGACTCATCGACGCCGAAATCCTCGGTGCAGACCTTGATGTTCAGGGGGAGAGTGGCTGCGCTGGAAGAGGTGGAGAAGCCGAAGACGGCCACGTTGGCGATCTTCTTAATGAAGGTGATGGGGTTCTGCTTTGCGCCCAGCGCCACCACCAGAGGATAGGCCACCAGCAGGAAGACGAAGAGCAGGACCACCGTGACCACCACATACACCAGAGCGGGCTTGAGGTAATCAATGCCGTAGATGGCGAAGGTGCGGGTCAGCAGCACGAAGACTGCAAAGGGCGCGAAGTTTGTGACGACGAAGTTCAGGAAGACCACCACCACGTCGTTCACCTCGCCCAGCAGGCGGCGGAGGGTGGAAGTACGGCTCTCACCCAGCACATTCATGCTCAGGCCCACGGCCACGGCCAGGAACACCGAGGAGAGCACTGCGCCGTTGCTGCCAAAGGCAGTGACGATGTTGGAGGGGATGACGTTGAGCACCACGTTCAGGGGGTTGGAGCCGGTGGAGCCGGTGGCCCCGGTGAGGCCCTCGATGTGGGCGTTGAACAGGCCCATGGAATAGGTGGCGTAGCCCACGCATCCGGCCAGTGCCAGCGCCATAAAGGAGCAGAGCAGGAACCAGAAGAGGGTCTTGGCCGAGATGCGGCCCATGGTGCGGGTATCGGCGATGCTGCCGATGGCCAGCGCGATGGAGGTGAAGACCATCGGGATGATGACCAGCTGCAGTGCTTTGATGAAGAGCTGGCCGATGATGTAGAAGAGGCCGAGCGCACGTTCCGCGCCCTCTGTGGTGATGTCCTGGAAGAGCAGGTCGTTGATGGTCTGCCAGATGCCGCTGTTGCCGGAAGCCACGAGCTTTTCGCGCAGCATCATAAAGGCAAAGCCTGCCGCCAGACCGCAAACCAGAGACACCGCCATCTTTCTTGCCAGTGCCGAGCCGCTGTTCTTATTTTTTTCCATACGATTTTCCTCACTTTTGTCCATTTCCCAGTGTGTTTCGTTCACATTCGACCTATCCTACCACGGCAAACTGTTGGATTCAAGGGAAAAATCGGCTTTTCAGGCGATTTTTTCGCAAAAGTATGACGCATGAAAATTTGATGCAAAAATTACGTTTTGGATAAAAAGACTAAAAGAAAACCTCTCCGTCACGCCTACGGCGTGCCACCTCCCCTATCGAGGGGAGGCCTTGGCATTCCGTAAAGCTTCGCCTCTTCGCCAGAGGCTCCCCTCTGTAGGGGAGCTGTCGAGCGGTAGCGAGACTGAGAGGTTTCTTTTTATGTATTGTCTGCGCCCAGCTCTGCGGCTTCCAGCACCTTGATGCCTTCGGCCTCAAACGCGGCGCGCAGAGCCTCGGCAAAGCCGGGGCGCGGCACCTTGTTCTTGACGCAGAGGGTGATGATGCCATGCAGGCTGGTGCATTCCAGACCGATGGAAGCGCCGTCTGCCGGCACCCAGGTCTGGAAGTCCTCGATGTACCGGGTCAGCTCCGGGCTGGACGGGGCGAAGGGGTCGCCCAGATAGCTCACCCAGAAGTCCGCCGGGAAGCCGCTGATGTACTCGCCCATCTGGAAGATGCGCTTTTTGATGCTGAGGCTGGCTTTCTGCTGGTAGACCCGGTAGACCCAGCCCATCTGCTCCGCGATACGGAACAGTTTTCGCTCAGCGGAAAGGTTCTCTTTCAGGTCAGCGTCCACGCCCACGGCCACTTCGGCCAGCGGGGCATCTGCCGTCAGCGGCAGCTTGCGCTGGAAAGAGGCCACGCAGTTGTAGAGGGCGTTCGGCGCACCCAGCGCGTCGCGGGCGTCTGTCGAGTAGCTGTAGAGCACCTCGTCCTTGTCCAGATACGCCTGCACCGCCTTACAGAGCAGAGCTGTGAGGGTACTGAAGGGCTTGACACCGCAGCGGAGGGCGGCGTCCACAAGCCCCGCCTTTTCCAGCCGGATGCGGCAGCAGGTGGGCGTCTCTTCAAAGGTCTGCACCACGGGGCGCTGCATATCGTTGGCCACCTGACTCTCGGGATATTTTGCAAGGATGTCCTCGATGTCGTAGGCAGGGTCCGTCTCAAGGGTCCGGCCCTCGAAGGCCGTGCCGTACCGCAGGTTGCAGTAGAACTGCAGCACCATGGTCATGAAGGGTGCCATGCCCCGGCCATCGGCCAGAAAGTGGAACCAGTCGAAATAGACGACTTTCCCCTCATAGCTCAGGGCGACCGTAAAGCCGTTCTCGTCCGGAAATTCAGGCTTTGCGCTGCCCTGCCGCACCGGGCAGGGGGCGTCCGACGGCTCGAGGTGGAGCAGCTTTTTCTCCCACACCGGCTTCTGGAAATAGTAGGGTGCCTTTGCCCGGGCCGCATCCAGCGCCTGCTGCAAAAGCGCACCGTCCACGGCGTCTTTCAGCGTGACCTGATAGCGGCAGTTGACCATGTTTTCGCGGTAATAGTAGACGATGCCCTGAAAAACAGAGCGCTGTTCGGCATCCATTCCTTATTCCCCCGCGTGTGCGGCCAGATAGTCGGCCAGATCGCTGATGGTGACGAAGTTGCGCAGCTCCTTTTCGGGGATGCGCAGGCCGAAAGTCTCCTCCAGGTCGGCGACGACGGTCAGGATCTCCATGGACGACAGGTCCAGATCGTCCATCAGGACGCTGTTCTCGTTGACATCCTCGGGGGAAATCTCTGCAACATCTTCCAGAATTGCAAGGATCTGGGACACGATCTCGGTTCTTTCCATAGTTTGAATCTTCCTTTCGTAGTTCCATTAAAGGCGGCTGCAGCTCTTTTCCAGTATTCCGCAGCCTGCCCGGTTTATTCTTACTTGCGCAGCAGCTTGCCGGTGCCGGTGCGGGGCAGAGGCTCGGTGCTGAACTCCACGGCGCTCATCCGCTTGTAGAGCGGCAGGGTGCGGTTGGTCTCGGTGATGAAGTCGCGGACGGTCTGCTGGTCGGCCTCGCCGCAGTAGATGACGGCACAGATCTTCTTGCCCTTCTCCCTGACGATGCATTCCTTGACGGCCTCGCACTTGGACAGCAGATTTTCCAGTTCTTCGGGGCTGACGTTCTCACCGTTGTCGAGGATGATGATATTCTTCTTGCGTCCGGTGATGTAATAGAAGCCGTCCTCGTCCACACGGGCCAGGTCGCCGGTGTGGAACCAGCCGTCGGCGTCGAGGACTTCTGCGGTGGCCTCGGGGTCCTTGTAATAGCCCAGCATGACGCAGCCGCCAGATCGGAAGAGCGTCGTGTAGGGAAAGAGTGTAGATCTCGGT
>OGIU01001582.1_pt1 | contig 10578 bp, 10 predicted proteins | sample 1571791 | NCBI WGS metagenome assembly OGIU01 (sample SAMEA2582104, study PRJEB24529) | metagenome | biome: Human gut stool | place: China | collected 2011
AACACCCCCGACGCCACCGTCTACATCGGTGTGGAAGTGCCCGCGTCCAAAATTGACGACGCCGAGGCGGTCGTTGCCGATACCGAGCGACTTATCGATGACGAGGACGGCAGTTATGAGTGGGACGGCTCCTACGTGTCGGTGCGCGGCACGCTGCAGCCCATGGATGATGAGACCCGGCAGCTGTGGGAAGATTACTTCATTGACGCCGGTTTTAGCTATGATGATATCGGTCTGTTTGACGACTGCACAGCCCTTCCGCTGGTGCTGACCGACGGCGAAATCGACGGCCAGGACACGTTTGTGTATGGCTTTATGGGCGTCATCGGCGTTCTGCTGGTGGTGCTGGCAATCTGGTTCGTGGTTCATTCCCTGACCGGCGGCTTCCAGAAGCAGATTCGCAACTACATCAAGGCTTCGGACGACCCGCAGGCCACCGAGCAGGCCCTCGACCGCTTCTACGAGGACACGATGCAGGAAGGCAAGGTCCGCATGAGCCGCAGCTGGCTGATGTACGACAAGGGCGGCAATTCCTGGGTGCTGGCCGGTGACGACGTGGTCTGGGCCTACCAGTACACAGTGCGCCACAAGGCTTACGGCATCCTGACCGTGAACAAAGAGCTGATGGTGCGCGTTTTCGGCGCGAAGGAGAAAAGAGCCTGCCACGATATCTACGTCCGTAATGAGGACGAAGCGCAGGAAATTTTGCAGCAGATGGCCCGCACCTACCCAGATGCGCTGATCGGCTACGACCAGGACATTGAGCGCAAGTATCACGCCAACCCGGCGGCGTTCCATCAGGCGGTTATCACTGCCCGCCATGCCCCAGCTGCCCCGGCCCAGCCCGCCGAGGCCCAGGCATGGGTGACAGGCGAGCCGGAGAGCAAGCCGCTGTATACCTAAAGTAAAAATTGCCCGGTGGCACTTGATGCCATCTGGCAATTTTTGGGCAAAATTTACTTCTGCGCTTTTTTTTCGGCTTTCTCCGCAAACGCAATCATCTTGCTGTAGGTCTCCTCGCTCAGGTCGTGCTCGACCTTGCAGGCGTCTTTGGCGGCAACATCCGGGTCAACGCCCAGCGCCACAAAAAAAGCGGTCAGCTTGCGGTGGCGGCCATAGATGCGCTGTGCGATCTCCATACCGGGCTGCTCCAGCTTGATGAAACCGTCCGGGTCCATCGAAATATATCCGTTCTCACGCAGATTTTTCATCGCCACACTGACACTCGGCTTGGAGAATCCCATCGCAACGGCTATGTCGATGGAGCGCACAGAGCCTTTCTGCTCCTGCAGCATCAGAATTTTTTCCAGATAGTCCTCTGCGGATTCGTGAATGTTCATGGGCAAAGCCCCCTTCCAGACTGAAATACTGTTCAAATTGTTATTACTTACATCATACCACACCGCGCGGTGCTTTGCAAGGCTGAATCAAAACGGTTCCGCTAAATGTTGCTGCGGCGTCGCCGGTCAAAAGCACAGTGTCGTCCCGCTGTACACACACCTCCAGCGTGCCGCCCGGCAGCTGTACTAAAATGGGCGCGCCGCGCGGACAGCGGCCTGTCAGCACCGCCGCCGCGGCCGCGGCGCAGGCCCCGGTCCCGCAGGCCAGCGTGGCCCCGCTGCCGCGCTCCCACACCCGCATCTTCAGGTGGGTGGCATCCACCACCTGCACGAACTCGGTGTTGATGCGCTCCGGGAAGTTGGCATGATGCTCAAAGGCCGGGCCGATCTCCTCCAGCCTCAGGGCATCCACATCCGGCACAACGGTCACACAGTGGGGGTTGCCCACATTGATGCAGGTGACCCGCCAGAGGTTATCGTCCACTTCCAGTGGGACATCCACCAGAGGTGCACCTCCCATGTTCACAGCGGGCAGGTCGGCGGGTAGCGTGCTGTAGGCCCCCATCTCCACCTGCCACAGTCCCTCGCCCCTGCGGGTGATGGTCTTGAGGCCGCTGAGGGTATCAATGGCCAGCTGCTCCTTCTGCACACCGTGGGTGTACAGCCACTCGGCCACGCAGCGGATGCCGTTGCCGCACATCCTGCCCTCGCTGCCGTCGGCGTTGAAGATGCGCATCATGGCATCCGCCCCGGCGGTGCGCGGTGCGCAGATGCAGATGATGCCGTCTGCCCCGATGGAAAAATGCCGCCGGGACAGCTTTTCCGAAAGGGCCGCGATGTTCTCCGGCACACCGGCTGTGCGGCAGTCCAGATAGATGTAATCGTTGGCGCAGCCCTGCATTTTGGTAAATGAAAGCTCCATGCTCAAAACTCCTTTCAAGGGGCTGGCAGTCAGTCCCCGAAAACTGTTCTCTTATAATGATAAGAACCCGGGGCGCATCTGTCAAGCAGAAAAGCCGGTTTCGGGGCAATTTTTCGCAAAGAGTTGTCCCCGAACCGGAAAACAGGGCTTGACAATCTGCATGGCATGGGATATAAAAAAAGAGAGCGCTTTTGTACAGCGGGCCGTGCCGCGCGGCACCGCAGAGAGACCCCGCTGTGCGCGTATGCAAAACAACTGCAAAAAGGAGACCACAGGAATGGATACTTTTGAAAAAATCCGCGCATTGCTGGCGGAGCAGCTGGACATTGACCCGGAAAAGATCACCCCGGACAGCGACATCATGAGCGATTTTGAGGCCGACAGCCTGGACATCGTGGACATGGTGATGACGCTGGAGGACGAGTTTGGCATCGAGGTGCCGGACGACGCCATTGAGTCTCTGCGCACCGTGGGCGATGTGGTAAAGTTTGTGGACAGCCACACGCAGAACAACTGATTTTGGTAAAAAGCCCCGCCCCTTGCAGCGCGGCACCCGGCTGCTGCTGCAGACGGGGCTTTATTTTGGTTCGTGCGGAACGCGCAGCGTTTGGCGCACGGCCTTGGGAGGATAAAACAAAATGGCAAAAGACAACAAGAAGCTCGTGCAGGCGATCACCAGCCAGGAAGAAAACTTTGCACAGTGGTACACCGACATCTGCGTAAAGGCAGAACTGGTGGAGTACTCCAGCGTGAAGGGTTTCATCATCCTGCGCCCCTACGGCCAGGCCATCTGGGAGCTGATCCAGAAGGATCTGGACGCCCGGTTCAAGGCCACCGGCCATGAAAACGTGGCCATGCCTGTGCTGATGCCGGAAAGCCTGCTGAAGAAAGAGGGCGAACTGGTCAACGGCTTCGCGCCGGAGGTGGCGTGGGTCACGATGGGCGGTTCCGAAAAGCTGGAAGAACGTCTGGCAGTCCGCCCCACCAGCGAGACCCTGTTCTGCGATCACTGGTCCCGTGTGCTGCACAGCTACCGCGAGCTTCCCATGAAGTACAACCAGTGGTGCAGCGTCATCCGCTGGGAAAAGACCACCCGCCCCTTCCTGCGCAGCCGTGAGTTCTGGTGGCAGGAAGGCCACACCATCCACGAGACCGCCGCCGAGGCAGAGGCTGAGACCCAGCAGCAGCTGAACTGCTACGCCGATGTGTGCGAGCAGGATCTGGCCATCCCCGTGGTGAAGGGCCGCAAGACCGACAAGGAAAAATTTGCCGGTGCTGAGGCCACCTACACCATCGAGGCCATGATGAAGGACGGCAAGGCCCTGCAGAGCGGCACCAGCCACTACTTCGGCGATAAGTTCAGCAAGGCTTACGACGTGACCTTTACCGGCCGCGACAACCAGCTGCATCACCCGTTCCAGACCAGCTGGGGCGTTTCCACCCGTCTGGTGGGTGCTATCATCATGACCCACGGCGACGACGACGGCCTGATCCTGCCCCCGGCCATCGCCCCCATCCAGGTGGTTGTGGTGCCCATCGCCGCCCACAAGCCCGGCGTCTCCGAGAAGGCTGCCGAGCTGGCCGAGAAGATCAGCAAGTACGCCCGTGTGAAGCTGGATGACAGCGACAACGCCCCCGGCTGGAAGTTCTCCCAGTGGGAAATGAAGGGCGTGCCTCTGCGCCTGGAGATCGGCCCCAAGGATCTGGAGAAGAACCAGTGCGTGCTGGTGCGCCGCGACACCCGCGAGAAGGTGTTCGTGAGCCTGGACGAGCTGGAGACCGCCATTCCCGCCCAGCTGGAGGCCCTGCGCAAGGACCTGTACCAGCGTGCCCTCGAGAACCGCGAGAAGCGCACCTGGGCTGCCACCACCATGGATGAGGTCAAGGAGCTGGCCAAGGCCAACACCGGCTACATCAAGACCATGTGGTGCGGTGACCTGGACTGCGAGCTGAAGATGAAGGAAGAAGCTGGCCTGTCCAGCCGCTGCATGCCCTTCGAGCAGGAGCACCTGAGCGACGTGTGCCCCTGCTGCGGCAAGCCCGCCAAGACCATGGTCTACTGGGGCATTGCCTACTAAAATCTGATAACCCCCAACAAAAAAGCTGCTGTGCGTTTGCACAGCAGCTTTTTTCGTTTCTGTGGTTACCGTTCAAAGGTAGTGCTCAAGGTCGTGGACCACTCCTCGCCGGGGGCAAGGCAGGCCGCAGCAGCACGCTGGTTCCAGTCCTGCGGGTCGTCCTCAGCACCGGGCAGGCTCTGCCACGGCTCGATGCACACAAAGCGCACGGGCTTTGCCGGGGCCGACCAGATCAGCGAGTAGGGATAGCCTTCCACGTTGCACACAATGTGGCGGCCGGTGTCCTTTTCGTAGATGCCGACCGTTTTGGTGCGCAGGCCCGCCATGCAGAAGCTGTCGTTGGCAAACAGGTCATCCGTCAGCGGGATGGCCTGCTGGTTCTTCCACTGGTAATGGTTTTTGCCGGTCAGCAGGCCGTTGGGGTAAGCGTCCAGAATGACCGGGCTTTCCGGCTGGTCAAAGCGGAACTCATAATCCGTAGTGGTGTGCGCGGCATCAAAGGGGATGTTGAAGGCCGGGTGGTAGCCGATGCCAAAGCGCAGTTCCTCGGTACCGGGGTTGCGCACGCTCAGGGTGTGGTGCACGGTCTTGCCGTCCAGCCGGAAGGTGCTGGTGAGCACAAAGTCAAAGGGGAAGCGCTCGGCTTTTATGGCTTCATCCGCGCGCAGCTCCAGCTGGATGGTATCGCCCTCGGCCTTGAGCAGGGTATGCTCCACATCGCGGGCAAAGCCATGCTGGCCGCCCTTGTAGGTCTTGCCCTTTGCCTCAAAAGTGCCGCCGGGCAGCTTGCCCGTCCAGGGGAACAGGATGGGGGCGTGGCGCTTCCACACCGCCGGGTCGGCCTGCCACAGCAGCTCTTCGCCTGCTGCATTTTTCAGGCTGACAGCCTCGGCACCGTGGGTATCCACGGTCAGGGTCAGAAATTCATTGTGAATGGTTGCCTGCATTTTCAGTGTCTCCTTTATCCTTCTCATTTTCAGGGGCCTGCTGCTTCCAGTATACTCTTCCCGCCCGCAAAAAGAAAGCCCCAGTCTGCCGGGCTTCAGCACCGCTGTGCCAGCGGCAGGGTGACGGAAAAGGTGGTGCCGTTTTCGCTGCTGCTCTCCACGGTCACGCTGCCGCCGTGCAGCACGGCGATCTCCCGCACAAGGGCAAGGCCAAGCCCCACGCCGCCCATCTCCCGGCTGCGGGATTTATCCACCCGGAAAAAGGGCTGGAAGATGCTGTCCCGACAGTCTGCGGGGATGCCCGGGCCGGTATCCGTAATGCGCAGTACAGCGGTCTGCTTTTCCTGTTGCAGGGTGACGCGCACCGCACCGCCGGGGCGGTTATACTTGATGCCGTTTTCCACCAGATTGAACACCAGCCGGTAGATCAGCGCATCGCTGCCCACCATGCCAAGTTCCTCGCAGTCCTGCTGCAAAGAGATATTGTTTTTCTGGGCAAGGGGGGTCAGGTCGGTCAGGATCTCCTCCACCAGCGGCGCAAGGGCGATCTGGTCGGTACGGGAGACTGATTGCAGATTGCTCATCTCTAATAAAGTGCGCACAAGAGCGGTCAGGCGGTCCAGCTGCTCCCGCAGAGAGCGGATCAGCCCGGCAGTTTCGGCGTCCATGGCCGGGTGCTCCTCTGCAAACAGTTCCAGCTTCGTCTGCAAAATAGCCAGTGGGGTGCGCAGCTCGTGGGCGGCATTGCCCGCAAACTGCCGCTGCAACTCAAAGGACTGCGCCAGACCATCCAGCATCCGGTTCACCGACCGGCTCAACTGCCCGAATTCCTGCACAGTGTTTTCGTCCAGACGGGTGGTGGCAATGCTGTCCTGATCGACCTGCTGCGCCTGCTGCGCAAGCTGCTGTAACGGTTTCAGCGCTCTGCCGCTGACAAAATAAGCGATGGCAGCGCTGACGATGGTGACCACAACGGTAATGCACCAGCCCTTGCGGCCAAAGACCACCTTTGCATCGTAGACTTCCTGCGAAAAATGCGCCAGCAGACTGGACATTTCCTCCTGCGGGATCTCGATGGTCAACGGATCCGCGCTGCCGGGCTGGTACTGCATCATAAAGCCGTTGAGGGCATCCATTCCGGTAACGCCGGTGCGGTATAAAAGCAGGTTCATGCACACGCAGGCGCAGGCGATGAGCAGCGCGGTCAGCAGGGTGATGCGCCATTGCAGGGACAAATGTTTCATTGTACCTCGCCTCCGATCTCGTAGCCTTCCCCGATGCGGTTGCGGATGGGGTCGTAGCCCAGCGCCGCCCGCAGCTTTTTGCGCAGGGCAGAGATATGTACCCGGATGGAGTTGCTGAAGCTGTCCACGCTTCCGTCCCAGACGTGCTCAATCAGCTCTTCCTGACTGACCGGGCGTCCCTGATGCAGCAGCAGATATTCCAGTACGCCGCTCTCCTTCCGCGTCAGGGCAAGGGTCTGACCATCCACCGTGGCAACGCGGCTGCGGGTGTTGAAGCTGAGCCGCCCGCAGCACAGGCAGACGTCCTGCTGGATAAATTTGCGCCGGGTCAGGCTGCGCACCCGGGCTTCCAGCTCTGCAAGGTGAAAGGGCTTGGAAAGATAATCGTTCGCCCCGGCATCCAGCCCCTCCACCTTATCTGAAATTTCACTGCGCGCTGATAAGATCAGCACACAGGTCTCAAGGTCGTGCCGGCGCAGGGTGCGCAGCACCTGCATTCCGTCCACCTTGGGCAGGTTGAGGTCCAGCAGTACAAGGTCGTACCGCTCTGCTGCCAGTGCCTCCAGCGCGGCCTCGCCGTCTGCACAGGCATCCACCTCGTACCCGGACAGCCGCAGCTTTCGGGCAATATCCTCCCGCAGGGAGTGCTCGTCCTCTACCACCAAAAGGCGCATTTTGTTTTCCACCCTTCCCGTAAAAATCCATTTCTTGCGTTTTTCTTCATTATAACAGATTATAGCAGACGGTGTTAAGATTCGTGTTAAGATTTTCCTAGGGTGTATCTGAAAAGTCGAAAATTTAGTCTATTTCTACAAGCACAGCTGGATTTTGCGTTAAACAGCCTTGAAATCCACAAAGGATTCCTGCGGCTATTTGCCTTAAATCCCGCTTGTGCTTGCGAAATATTCGTCATTTTCTTTGTTTTCAGATACACCTTAGCAGAAATTTTATCCCGGATAGTGTATACTGGTGCCATCAAACAACAGGAGGCTATGATGTTCATGACAAAAAAACAGGCGCAGCTGCTTTTGCTTGCTGCCGGGGTACTGATGCTGCTGTTCGGCGTATGGCGGGGCGAGGCAGACACCGTATTTTCAAAAGCCATCCGGCTGTGTATGGAGTGTGTGGGCATTGGATAAGAAAAAATTAAATCCCCTTGCCCGGTTCCGGGGCTTTATACAGGCCGGAGCGACCCTTTTAACCAACATCCACCTGCCCAACTTTGCTAAAGGAACTCTGTATCAGGGCAATGGAAAATACGTCTGCGTCCCGGGGCTGAACTGCTATTCCTGCCCGGGCGCTGCCGGTGCCTGCCCGGTGGGGGCGTTTCAGGCGGTAGTGGGCTCTTCCAAATTCCGCTTTTCCTACTACATCACCGGCATTCTCATCCTTTTCGGGGTGCTGCTGGGACGGTTCATCTGCGGTTTCCTCTGCCCGTTCGGGTGGTTTCAGGAGCTTTTGCACAAGATTCCCTCTCCCAAGCTTTCCACCAAAAAGCTAAAGCCGCTGCGCTATTTAAAGTATGCGGTGCTGCTGGTCATGGTGGTGCTGCTGCCATTGCTGGCGGTCAACGAGCTGGGCATGGGCGACCCCTTCTTCTGCAAATATCTCTGCCCACAGGGCGTGCTGGAAGGCGCCCTTCCCCTCTCCCTGACCAATGCTGGCATCCGCGCCGCGCTGGGCAAGCTGTTCACATGGAAAGCCTGCATTCTGCTGGCAGTCATTATGGGCAGCGTGGTGTTCTACCGCCCCTTCTGCAAGTGGCTGTGCCCGCTGGGCGCGTTTTATGCGCTGCTGAACAAGGTCTCGCTGTTCCAGATGCGTGTAGACACCCACAAATGCGTCTCCTGCGGCGCCTGCGCAAGGGCCTGTAAGATGGACGTAGACATTACCAAGACCCCCAACCACGCCGAATGTATCCGCTGTGGGATGTGTATGAAAGCCTGCCCCACGGACGCCATCCAGTACAAGTTCGGGCTGGGAGACCAATCAAACACCGAAACAACAAAGGAGTAAAACCATGAAATTCAACCGTGTAACCGCACTTTTGCTCAGCCTTACGCTGGCTTTCAGCCTTGCCGCCTGCGGGCAGGGCGCGTCCTCTGCATCTTCTGCATCCTCTTCTTCTGCCGCTTCCTCTGCGGCAGCGGAAACCAAGACCGAGGAGCAGCTGCTGGCCGAGGAAAACGAGATCCTTTCCGCAAACGATGCCCTGTGGGAGAAGGTGTTCGCTTCCATGGACAAAAACATGACTGAGACCACTCTCAGCACGAACTACGGCGATTTTCTGCGCAGCTCCGTGGAAAAGACAAAGGACCAATTCTCGGATGAGGAGTACAAGACCCTGACCGCCGATGCAGAAAAAATCCGTGCCATCGAGGAGCAGATTGCCACCCTTGCCCTCGCGGACGCGGCCGCTTCCGGCGCTGCCGCACAGGGCACTGCCTTCCCCCAGTTTGAGGGCAGCGATTTAGAGGGCAACCCGGTGGACAACAGTCTGTTTGCGGGCAACGCCTTTACGGTGGTGAACTTCTGGTTCAACGGCTGCAAGCCCTGCGTAGAGGAACTGGACGACCTGAACGCCCTGAACGAGAAGGTCAAGGCACAGGGCGGCGAGGTTGTCGGCATCAACACCGAGACGCTAGACGGCAACCAGCAGGGCATTGATGCCGCCAAAAAACTGCTGGCTGCAACGGGCGCAAGCTACCGCAACATCTACTTTGCCTCCGGCAGCGACGCCGGCAAGTTTGCGCTGAACATCATGGCCTTCCCCACCACCTACGTTTTTGACCGGGACGGCAATGTTGTGGGCCAGCCCCTGCTGGGCGGCATCGACAAGGAAGAAAACCTTGCCGCCCTGCAAAAAAATATTGACGCTGCCCTTGCCAAGGACAACGCCAAATAAGCTATTCTCCCCTGCCACGGAAATCAACTTTTAGAGTTCGTCCCAGAGCAGCCGGATGAGGGGCAATTTCCCGTAAGCTGCTGCTCGTTTGCGCCCTCATCAGTCACCTGCGGTGACAGCTTTCCCCCAACCGGGGGAAGCCTTTAGAGAAAATTTGATTTCTGTAATTCCCTGCCGCCTACGGGCGGCTTTTTTTGTTTGCACCGGGCATTGTCATGCACGCCCGGGCGCCGGACGGAATACGCTGGGGCAGAATCATACTTTTACCAGCAAAGGAGCGTATCTCCATGAAGAACACCGGAACTCTCCGCATTCAGGCCTTTGCGGCCCGTCAGTCCAGCCCTGTCGAGGGTGTGACCGTCACCGTCAGCGGCAACGGCTTTACCGCCACCCGCCTGACCGACGCCGAAGGCAACGCCGACGACGTCACCCTTACCACCCCCGCCTGTGCTCTCTCGCTGGACGAGAACAACACCACGCAGCCCCCCTACGCGGTCTGTGACCTCGTGGCCTCCAAGACCGGCTACCGCACCGTCCGCATCCAGGGCGTGCAGGTCTTTCCCGGGCAGGTGACGCTGGCCCAGCCCGAGATGATACCCGACACCGAGGAGATGCGGGACACCCCCAACGTCCCCATCGTCATCCCACCCCACAGCCTCTTCACCGGCGACGGCGGCAGCGGCCCGAACCCGTTCCTCGCCTGTGTGCCGCGTGTGCTGGACCGGGTCATCATCCCCAAGAATATCACCGTCCACCTCGGCAAGCCCGCCGCCTCGGCCCGGAACGTCACCGTCTCATTCCGCAGCTATATCGCCAACGTGGCGTCCAGTGAGGTGTATCCGACCTGGGCGGACGAAAACAGCCCAGCGGGGCAGCCAAACTGCCTGCCGACTCAGAAATTCCATTCGATCGTGATTTTTTGTTCTCCGGTAAGCGTATCTTTTGGGCTGACGATGACCCGATGGACCAGCAGTACAACAAGTTCGCGGGTCAGGTGCGAAACCTGTGCCAGTTCATGGACACGCTGCCTCTGCGTCTGGACTCCACCGGTCTCTTCCTGCTGTTGTTCCAGTTCCGTTTCCAATGCATCGATCCGGGTCTCTGCCTTTTTCACTTCTTCCAGAAAGGTCTGGTTCATTTCA
>OGIU01001597.1_pt1 | contig 10496 bp, 6 predicted proteins | sample 1571791 | NCBI WGS metagenome assembly OGIU01 (sample SAMEA2582104, study PRJEB24529) | metagenome | biome: Human gut stool | place: China | collected 2011
ATGCTAACTTCGACAAAGTTTGGGTTGGTGGCGAATGGTTGAGAGATTCCCATGTTGATCATTCTCAAGCTTGGACTGCAGGTCTTGGCTTTGGTAACTACAACATCGCAAAACAAGGTACTTGGGGTGTTAAAGGTCAATACTTCAACCAAAAAGAAAACGCTCCTATCATTGATTCCACTTGGAACCAAAAATATGGTGCTGATTCCAAAGGTTGGTTGGCAACTGTTGACTATGCATTGCAAAACAACGTTGGCTTGTCCGCTTACTACGGTTTCGACTGGAAAACTCAATCCGGTAACGATCTTAACGACTTCTACCGTGCAGACCTTAACTACAAATTCTAATTTGATAGTTAACCATATAAAAGAGACTCCTTCGGGAGTCTCTTTTTTTATGATTAATATATATTCCTATAATAAATTGATATAGAATACTCTTTATTATGCAATTTTGGTAATGTTAGACAATTTTAGATATTACATTTATTAGCTGTTATATTTATAAGTCATTAATTGTATGATTTATAAATACTGTTATTGGGGTGTGCAAATATTTTTATGTTAGTGCATTACTGCATATTCTATCTATATAAGCACTATAAATGGTATAATAAAGAGTATTAGATTTTCTTGTAAAGGAGGTAAGAATGAATCCTTCTTTTTCTCATATAAAAATGGTCGCCATAGATTGTGATGAAACCTTGGTACGTAGCGATAATACGGTTTCTGAGTATACGGTAAATGTATTGCAGCGTTTACAGCAGAAGGGGATTAGTATAACTATTGCTACGGGGCGCATGTATCAGACAGCAAAACCAATTGGTACTGCATTACAGCTTGGTAATGTACCGATGATTTTATTTTCCGGTGGATTAATTCAGGAGTTAGAAACGGGATATAAGCTATTCGAACAAACGGTTCCTATCGATGTAGTACATCGCATTTTTGAACTCGGTCAACACTATGATTGGCATATACAATCGTATGTAGATGATCATTTATTATGTCATCATAGAAATTGGCAATCTGATCGTTATGAACAGCAGACTGGAGCTGTAGCTGAGTTTTTAGGCGATAGAATCTATACGCTTTCCTCGGAACCTAACAAGCTTATTGTTATCGATACAGAAGAGGGTATTGATCGAATTATTGATATCTTAACGCCTTCAGTTGGTAATGAAGTTACATTGGTACGCAGTCAACGAGATTTTCTTGAAATCACTGCCCCTAATGTATCAAAAGGACGTGCATTAGCCCAATTAGCCATGGATAATAACATTGGTTTAGAACATATAATTTCTTTTGGTAATGCTGAAAATGATATTTCTATGCTCAGTGAAACGGGGTATTCAGTAGCTGTTTCAAATGCTACGAATCATGTAAAAGCTGTGGCTCATGAGGTATGTGGTCATCATAATGAAGATGGTGTAGCTCACTGGATAGAAAAGAATCTTTTATAATGGAGTAAAACTATGGAAGCATTTCGTTTATTAATTGTTACAGGTATGTCAGGTGCCGGTAAAACGCAGGTTCTTCAAGCATTAGAGGACATGGGTTATCTATGTATTGATAATATTCCGCCTGTACTTATTCCTAAGTTAAGTGAGATTTGTCGACAAGGTGGGGAACGTACAAACCGTGTGGCTTTAGTTGTAGATATCCGGGGCGGTGAATTCTTTGAAGCTCTTTCCTCCTCTCTTGAAACATTGAGAGAAATGAAGGTAGATTATGAAATCGTCTTTATGGATGCTACTGATGAGACTTTAATTAGACGATATAAAGAAAGTCGTCGTAGCCATCCGTTAGCTCCAGATGGAATGATTACTACAGGATTAAAAGAAGAGCGTCAAATTTTAAATTCTGTACGTCATAAAGCAGACTTTATTATTGATACAACAAATATGAAGACAGCTAGCTTGAAAGAGTATTTAAAAACTCGCTTTACTCAAGTAGACGAAGGTCATGGCATGTCTATTACAGTAGTGAGCTTTGGTTTTAAATATGGAATCCCTTTAGATGCTGATATGGTTTGGGATGTTCGATTTTTACCAAATCCATTCTATATTCCAGATTTCCGTCATAAAACAGGCCGTGTGAAAGCTGTTAATGAATACATTCACTCCTTTGAGGTTACAGAGGAATTTAAAAAACGATACTTTGATACCATAGATTTCCTTGTGCCTAATTATGAGCAAGAAGGGAAATCTCAATTTATCGTGGCTGTAGGTTGTACTGGTGGTATGCATAGATCTGTAGCTATGGCAGAAGCATTATATTCCCATCTATTAGAAAAGGGGTATCGTGTTTCTGTAGAACATCGAGATATGATGAAAAATAATGTAGAAGAAGATTATAATCCTCATGAAATTAAAACACTTGGTAACTAGATAGGGGTTCTTATGTTGCGAAAAAGATGGTTTCGGTGGCTTATACCGGGCCTAAATATAAAACGTTGGCTTGCCCTATTTAGTTGTGGTGTAGGTCTTTTAATCATTGGCATATCATTGATATTTAACTATCAATGGCTTGCCGTTCTTGAAGATGTTGTACTGGCCTTTTCCTATAATATGACAGGCTTTTACAATTATAATGTGCTCATTGCTGTGGGTGCAGTTATATTATCGATTGGCGCCGTTCTAATGCTAATTGGTACTAGTAAGGTTATTAAAACGATTATTCGTGCTGTATTGCCTAATCCTGATAGTAAGGTATCAGATATTATCTTCCAAAATATACGCCTTGATAAAGGTCCTAAAATCGTTGTTATCGGCGGTGGTACGGGGTTATCTAACCTATTGCGTGGGTTGAAAACACACACATCTAATTTATCAGCTATTGTTACAGTAGCTGACGATGGTGGTTCATCAGGTCGTTTACGGGAAGATTTTAAAATGATTGCCCCTGGTGACTTGCGAAACTGCTTGGTAGCATTAGCAGAACAAGAAGGGGTTATGGAAAATCTTTTCCGCTACCGCTTTGAAGGGGAAAATGAGCTATCTGGTCATAGTTTTGGCAATCTCTTTATTACAGCACTTGCTCAAGTATACGATGGCGATGTGGAGGAAGCACTTGAAGCAGCTAGTAAATTACTACGTGTGCGCGGTCGTGTAATTCCTTCATCTACAGAGTTCATTAAATTGGTAGCTGAGATGACAGATGGTACCATTGTAGAAGGTGAAAGTAATATTCCAAACTCTGGTAAAACCATTCGCCATATGTATAGCGAACCGGCGCAACCAAAGCCGGAAGGTGCTGCGTTACGTGCTATCGATGAAGCAGATGTCATCATTTTTGGACCTGGTAGTTTATATACAAGTATCATTCCAAACTTGTTAACCGATAAAATTGCATCTCATATACGTGCTAGTAAGGCAAATAAAATTTATATTGCCAATGTTATGACTCAACCTGGAGAAACTTCAGGTTATACGCTTAGTGATCATGTGGAGGCACTCATCGCTCATGGTGGGGAAGGTATTGTAGATACTGTACTGGCAAACGATGGTCCACTACCAATTCAAATGGTAGAACAATATAGTGCCGTAGGTTCAGAGCCTGTAGCATTAGATACTAAGAAACTACAAGCTAAAGGGATTCGCACGATTCGGGCTACTTTAATTAGTCCGAAAAAGCCAGCTGTTCATGATCCAGAACGGTTGGGTAAAGTAATTATGGATATTGTTCACGCCATGCAATCGGATACTGAACCACATATCTTAGAGTATTATCTCCAACGAGATGATCATTAATGAGAAGGGATACCTATGTCATTTGCTGAAGATGTAAAAAATGAATTATGCCAATATGAATCCTCTAGTGATGCAGATGTGGCCATGAAAATTGAAGCGTCTTGCTTATTGCGCATGGGTGGATCTATCATTCTAGGGATGAAGGGCGCTGTTGGTATTAGATTAGCTACTGCAAATAATGCAGTAGCTCGTCGCTTGTTAGGCATCTTAAAGAAACAATATGAATTGCCTACCAATGTATTAGTACGACAAGGGCTTAACTTGCGTAAGAAAAATATGTATACCTTATCTGTGGAGCCATCCATAGAAGGGCGACAGGCTTTAGAAGATCTTGCTTTATGGCCTGTAACTGAACAAATTCCTCGTAGTTGGCTTAAATCTATGGAGGCACGACGTGCCTTTTTACGGGGCGCTTTTTTAGGTGGAGGCTCTGTTAATAAGCCACAAAGTGATTATCATCTTGAGTTTATGACCGGTAATGAGAATTTTGCAAAGGAAATTATTCACGTATTGCGGCTCTTTCACATTCATGCAGGATTGACGGAGCGTAAAGAAGAATATGTGGTATACCTTAAAGAAGGCGACGCAGTAACGAATTGCTTGCAGATTATGGGGGCTCAATCAGCTTTGATGGAGTTTGAAAATGTACGCATTATGAAGACTGTGCGAAATCAAATCAATCGGCAAGTAAACTGTGAGACAGCCAATTTACAAAAGGTTGTAGATGCTGCAGTACGTCAGGTAAAAGCAATTCGAATCATCGATAGAGAAATTGGTATTGATGCATTGCCTGACAAGTTGAGGATTGTAGCCAGACTGAGATGGGACAATCCAGAAGCGAGCTTAAAAGAGCTAGAAGAATTGATGGATGGCGAATTATCCAAGTCGGGTATTGGCCATCGTTTAAAGAAAATCGAAGCATTAGCACTTACGTATGACCCTATGGGGCTTGAAGAAATATAGAGGTATTAATATATGTTTTCTTATAAATCAAAATATTGTGTAGCTGCGGCCATGGCCGCCATGGCTGCGCTTACAGGCCATGTAGAGGCTCGTGATATAGATTTACAATCAATTGGATATTTTCAGTTTTCTCCGTTGCCACCAAGTTTGGTGTCTCAAACGGATACATTGCTATTATCGGATAGCCCTGAATATGTAGGACCAGTAGGCGGTACACTTAGTGCTGGTACTATTAATGGGAATGGCCGCATTTATTTTTATCACGTAAATGAAATGGATCAGCCCCATAAGATTGCTATCGTACTAGAAAATCAAACGGCATATCCTAATACTGTTCATGTAATGAGACAGTTAAAATCTGTGGCAACGCCAGATTATTTTGCTGCTGGTCGCGATTTATCCCGCAAGGATTTAGAGCATCCTTTAGATGAAAGTCCAAATGCGAGACCATTATACTCCCTAAGCATTCCTCCCCAAGGGCGTCAATTAATCTTTACTGATTTGGAAAATACACCGGTATATCAAGATGCGTTATTTACAGGCATTGTAGATATTAAAACAGAGGCGCCAATCTTTGCCCGTGTTATGATGCTACCTATGGGCATGGATGCCGTCGATGCATCACATTGGGCTAAGAACTTACCTATTGATGAAATTCAATTGCGCGGTACATATACTGGTTCAAAGCGTAATATGGAGGTTACTACACCTTTTGATACAGCCTTAGGCGGTGCTTTTGTTGAAGTTGGTAACGACCGTGAGGATGCCTTTATCAATGGTGTAGATGAAATGCAAAATAAAGCATTTGTTCGTGACCGTGGTAACTATGGTGTTTCATACACTTTAAAAATTCCTACAAAGGGTAATGAACCGTTTAGATTGTATTTTAACCCTCTTGGTGGGCCATATTCTGGCTCCTTTACGGTAAAAGCACTTCATCAACAAGGTGCCCGTAGAGGTCAAACCGATACGCGTACCTATCATATCGGTGGTGCTGATGGGATTACTGCACTAGGGGACGGTACTATATTAGATAGCCGTCTTATGGGTAATTATAATGCAGGCGATTTGTTAACATTAAACTTCATGCCGGCAGGTGCATCTAATTTGCCAATACGATTCTTATTGATTCCTGAATCTCTTGCAAATCCACAAAAACATCAGACTATTGCGGTCAATGTATCAAAAGATGTAACAGACAGTTTGGGTCATCCAACTCAAAGTGGTACACAAATTCCTGTAGGTCCTATCAATGGTAAAGATAGCAATAAGGGTACTGTAGATACATCTAAATCTACTATGACTCCTGCAAAACAGGCAGAAACAATTGCTCACGAAGAAACAAAAAAATTGAGCGATAAAGCTGCGGCTGATGCTAAAAAAGAGGCACAACTTAAAAAAGCGAAAGAAGCTGAGGAAGCATTAGCTCGTAAAAAAGCGGAAGAAGCTAAATTAGCTGCCGAAAAAGCAGAAATAGCACGCAAGGCTGCAGAAGCTAAACATGCTGAAATTGAGCGTAAAATGGCTGAGAAAGCCGAAGCTGATCGTAAGGCTGCCGAGTTGAAGGCTGCTCAAGAGGCGCAAGCTGCTAAAGACAAAGCGGCCTTAGAAGCGAAAAAGGCTGAGGAAATGCGACAAGCAGAAGAGGCTAAACGCTTAGAGGCAGAAAGAAAAGCTGAGCTTGATCGAAAGGTAGCTGAAGCTCGTAAGGCTGAAGAAGAACGTAAAGCTGAAATGGCGCGTATTGAAGCTGCTAGAAAGGCCGAAGCCGATCGTTTAGAGGCAGCACGTAAAGCGGAGGAAGCTCGTGTAGCGGCTGAAGCAAAACGTCTTGAAGAAGAACGCAGAATTGAAGCGGCTCGTATTGAAGCAGCACGAAAGGCAGAAGAAGCTAGACAAGCCGCTGAAGCTAAGGCACGTTTTGAAGCACAACGGGCAGCAGAAAAGGCCGCTTTAGAAGCGAAAAAAGCTGAAGAAGAACGTTTAGCTGCTGAAGCAAAAGCACGTTTAGAAGCACAACGAAAAGCGGAACAAGAAGCATTGGAAGCACGCCGTGCCGAAGAAGCACGTAAAGCAGCAGAAGCGAAAGCTGCATTAGAAGCCCAACGTGCAGCTGAACAGGCTGCGTTAGAAGCAAAACGTCAAGAAGATGCACGTAAAGCGGCAGAGGCAAAAGCTGCCTTAGAAGCACAACGTATTGAAGCAGCAAGAAAAGCTGAGGAAGCGCGTCGTGCAGAGGAAGCGCGCAAGGCAGAAGAGGCTCGGATCGAAGCCGCTCGTAAAGCAGAGGAAGCTCGTGTTGCAGCAGAGGCTAAACGAGCTGAAGAAGCGCGTAAGGCTGAAGAAGCTCGAATTGAAGCGGCCCGTAAAGCCGAAGAAGCCCGCGTTGCTGCTGAAGCAAAACGTCAGGAAGAATTACGTAAGGCAGAGGAAGCTCGAATCGCAGCCGAAGCGAAACGTGCAGAAGAACTTCGTAAGGCTGAGGAAGCTCGAATCGCAGCCGAAGCGAAACGTGCAGAAGAGGCTCGTAGAGCAGAGGAAGCTCGTCGCATAGAAGAAGCTAGACGAGCCGAAGAAGCTCGTAAAGCCGAAGAAGCTCGTATAGCTGCTGAGGCACATAAGGCTGAACAAGCTAGATTGGCTGCAGAACGAGCAGAAGCTGAACGTCAAGCAGCAGAGGCAAAACGTATTGCTGAAGAACGCTACCAAGCTCATTTAGAAGCGGAACACAAAGCAGAAGAAGCTCGTCAACAGGCACTTGCACAAGCTGAAGTGGAACGTAAAGCAAAAGAACGAGCTGAAGCAATTCAACGTGTCAAAGAACAGCAAGAAAATGCTCGTCGTCGTGCAGAGCTTGCACGTCAACAAATTGAGGCAGAACGTAAGGCTGCCCAAGCAGCTAAGACAGGACCTTCCTTCAGTGAACTTGATGACGTCCACGAAGATACTCCTTCCGTAACGATTCCGAATGCTGTATCTATTGATGAATTGACTAAACCAAGACCGACTGCATCTCAAAATACACGTCGTCGTGATCAACGTCAACCTCAACAAAATCAACAATATGCACAACAAAATCCAATGACTAATGGTCAACAAGATCAAGCACCTTATGGTTCACAGCAAGATCAACAAAATGATGATCAAAATCCACCAAGATTGTATCCTATGAATCGATAATTCATAATCATAATAATAAAAGCTATTAATGTCTAATTATAGATTTTGGGGATTCGGATAATGATGTAAGTATAGAGAGGACAAGCCACTTTACTGGGCTTGTCCTCTTTTTAAAATACTTATGAACTTTCGCTTTTACATTGACTTTCAAGGGCAGATTCAGTACAATAAATAAAGAAAATGCACCTATGGTACGAGAGACCATTGCATAGTACAAAACCTTTTAATTTAGTCCAGAGAGGCTGAGAAAGGAATATAGTTGAAGCGCCCCCATAAGGGCTTCTTTGTGCAAACTATTTGACCTTTTGCCCTGGGCAAAAGGTCTTTTTTGTTACGTGAGTTAGGAGGAAATCATGGGACAAGTTAGCCTAAAAGGCAAAGATTTATTGGGTTTGCAAAATGTGTCACCTGAAGAAATCAAATTGATTTTAGATGTGGCAAAGAAAATGAAGAAAATCGTTCTTTCTGATGATAAGAAGGTTCCACTTTTAAAGGGGAAATCCATTATTAACCTTTTTATGGAGCCTAGTACTCGTACCCGTAGTTCCTTTGAATTGGCCGGTAAATATTTAGGGGCTGACGTTATTAATCTTTCTCCAAGTGGTTCTTCCATGGGGAAAGGTGAAAGCTTCCGCGATACCTTGCTAACTATGTCCTATATGGGCACAGATGCTATCGTAATGCGTCATAGTGCAGAAGGGGCTCCTCTATATGCCACAAAAGCAGTAGATCCTATCATTATCAATGCTGGTGATGGTGCTCATGAACATCCAACACAAGCTTTGTTAGATATGTATTCCATCTTAGAGAAAAAAGAATCTATTGAAGGATTAAAAATTGTTATCTTAGGCGATATTATGCATAGCCGTGTAGCAAGATCTAATATTTATGGCCTTACTAAAATGGGTGCTAAAGTACATTTGGCTGGTCCTCGTACTATGGTATATCCAGAGCTCGAAAAATTAGGTGTTACCGTACACCACGATATTCGTGAAGCAGTGGCTGATGCAGATGTGGTTAACGTACTTCGCATTCAATTAGAACGTATTCATTCTGCGTTGTATCCTACAAATAGAGAATATGCACGTATCTTTGGTATTAACAATGATGTATTGAAATTGGCTAAAGATGATGTGATGGTAATGCATCCAGGTCCTATGAACCGTGGCCTTGAAATTGCACCAGATGTAGCATATTCTGATCAATCCGTAATTCAAGAACAGGTACGTAATGGCGTAGCTGTACGTATGGCTGTATTGTACTTAACTATTATCGGAGGTGACGGTAGTGAGCTTGCTTATTAAAAATGGTACGGTAGTTAATCCGGCAAAAAAACAAAACGAAGTAGCAGACGTTCTCGTAAAAGATGGTAAAATTGCAGCCATCGGTCAAAACTTAAGTGCTGAAGGCGCTGAAGTATATGATGCAACAGGTCTTATCGTAGCACCTGGTCTTATCGATATTCACACACATTTGCGTGAACCAGGCCAAGAAGCTAAAGAAGATTTCCACTCTGGTACACAAGCGGCTGCTGCAGGTGGTTTCACACGTGTTGTCACTATGGCTAACACTAACCCAGTTGTAGATAATGCTGCACTTGTAAGAGGTTTACAAAAACAGGCTGAACTCACTGGCGTTGTGAAAGTAGAATTTATTGGTGCTGTATCCAAAGGTCTTGAAGGTAAGGAACTTGCTGAAATGGGCGATATGGCAGAAGCTGGTGTAGTAGCCTTCTCCGATGATGGTCACTATGTAGAAAATGCTGCATTTATGCGTCGTGCCTTAGAATACTCCTCCATGTTTAATAAAATGGTTATCGACCATGCAGAAGATATTACATTGACTAAAAATGGTCATATGCATGAAGGTATCGTTTCCTATGAACTAGGTGTTATTGGTCGTCCTGCAGTAGCTGAAGATTTGGCAGTTGCTCGTGATATCTTGTTATCTGAAATGACAGGCGGTCACATTCATATTGCACACGTAAGTAGTAAAAATACAGTGGACATGGTTCGTCGCGCAAAAGCAAAAGGTCTTAATGTAACATGTGAAGTTACAAGCCAACATTTATCTTTCACAGATGAATATTTACGCGAATATAATCCAGCGTTCAAAATGGCGCCTCCAATTCGCTCCGAAGACCATCGCCAAGCATTATTAGAAGGCTTGAAAGATGGCACAATCGATGCAATTATTACAGACCATGCACCGCATGCATATGAAGAAAAAGACCATGAGTTCTGCTGTGCTCCTAATGGTTTCAGTGGTCTCGAAACATCTTTAGCAGCGGTTATTACCAATGCATATGGTCCAGATAAACTCAGTATTGACCAAGTTGTGTACTATATGAGTACACGTCCAGCTGAATTAATGCGTCTTGATGCAGGCGTTCTTGAAGTTGGTAAACCAGCAGATATTACTGTATTCTCTACAACTGAAGAATGGACAGTAGATCGAAATAAATTCTATACAAAAGGCAAAGTCAGCCCATTTGATGGTATGACTGTTACAGGTAAGGCCAAACTCACAGTAGTTGATGGCAAAGTAGTTATGAAGGAGGGCGTAGTCTTATAATGAAAGGCAAGTTAGTTCTTGAAGATGG
>OGIU01001598.1_pt1 | contig 10491 bp, 8 predicted proteins | sample 1571791 | NCBI WGS metagenome assembly OGIU01 (sample SAMEA2582104, study PRJEB24529) | metagenome | biome: Human gut stool | place: China | collected 2011
TTAACAGAACTATGAAAGGAGTACATATGCTTTCAAAAAATGTAGATTTAAACAACACGGTAATCCTCGTAACGGGAGCCGCTGGATTTGTAGGGGCTAACTTAGTTATGTCTCTCTTATCTGAAGCAAAAGGAACTCAAATAATCGGCATAGATTCTGTTAATGATTATTACGATGTAGCCTTGAAAGAGTATCGTTTGCAACAAATTGACGAGATTAGCAAAGATAATAAAAATACATGGATTTTTAAAAAAGGAAATATTGCAGATAAGGCTTTTATTGATGAAATTTTTGATGTATATAAACCACGAGTTGTAGTCAATCTAGCAGCTCAAGCAGGGGTTCGTTATTCCATTACTAACCCTGATGCTTATATAGAGGCTAATATTATTGGGTTCTATAATATTTTAGAGGCTTGTCGTCACTCTTATGACGATGGTGAAAGTGGTGTGGAGCATTTAGTATATGCTTCATCTTCCTCTGTATATGGTGCGAATAAACAAATTCCATACTCTACAGATGATAAGGTAGATAATCCTGTATCTCTTTATGCAGCTACAAAAAAATCAAATGAGTTATTAGCATATTCCTATGCAAAGCTTTATAACATTCCAAGTACAGGACTTAGATTCTTTACGGTTTATGGTCCGGCAGGTCGTCCAGATATGGCGTACTTTGGTTTTACAAATACATTGCGCAGTGGAGGGATAATTAAAATCTTCAACTACGGTAATTGTAAGCGTGATTTTACATATATCGATGATATCGTAGAAGGTGTAACTAAGGTTATGTCTACTGCACCAGAGCGTCGCAATGGAGCGGATGGCTTACCAGTGCCGCCGTACGCTATTTATAACATCGGCAATAGCAACCCAGAAAATCTGCTTGATTTTGTGCGCATTCTTTCAGAGGAATTAGTATCTGCCGGGGTATTACCAGAGGATTATAATTTTGAAGAACATAAAGAGTTAGTGGCTATGCAACCAGGTGATGTGCCTGTTACATATGCTGATACAAGTGCGTTAGAAACGGATTTTGGCTTTAAACCTAATACAACTTTACGTGAAGGTTTAAGACGTTTTGCCATATGGTATAAAGATTTCTATATGACGGAGGGCAAATAAATGAAGATTGCAATTGCTGGTACAGGCTACGTAGGCCTTTCCAATGGTGTGTTGTTAGCTCAACACAATGAAGTGGTGGCCCTCGATATCATCTCAGAAAAAGTGGATATGTTAAATCGCAAAGAGGCGCCTATTGTAGATGCTGAATTGCAAGAATATTTAGCAACTAAGGATTTAGACTTTAAAGCTACGCTAGATCCAGTAGAAGCTTTTAAAGGTGCAGATTATGTTATCATTTCTACGCCTACAAATTATGACCCACAAAAAAACTTCTTTGACACATCTTCTGTTGAACAGGTTATTAAAACAGTGCTAGATATTAATCCAGATGCGGTAATGATTATAAAATCAACAGTACCAGTAGGTTATACTGTACAAATGCGTGAAGAATTTAACACAGAAAACCTAATTTTTTCACCAGAATTTTTACGTGAAGGTAAAGCTTTATATGACAATTTACATCCATCTCGTATTGTTGTGGGCGAGGATTCTGACCGAGCACGTCGTTTTGGCCAATTATTAGCAGAAGGTGCTATTAAAGAAAATATCCCACAATTATATACTGATTCTACGGAAGCGGAAGCAATTAAATTGTTTGCTAATACGTATTTAGCATTACGTGTAGCGTATTTTAATGAGTTAGACTCCTATGCTGAAGTACGTGGCCTTAGCACAAGTCAAATTATTAAGGGGGTTTGTTTAGATCCTCGTATTGGAGATTTTTATAATAATCCTTCCTTTGGCTATGGTGGTTATTGCTTGCCAAAAGATACAAAACAATTATTAGCTAACTATAATGATGTACCACAAAACTTGATTTCTGCCATTGTCGATGCGAATAGAACACGTAAAGATCATGTGGCAGATACTATTATTGCTAAAAATCCGAAAATTGTTGGTATCTATCGCTTGACTATGAAAATGAACTCTGATAATTTTAGAGCATCAGCCATTCAAGGTGTTATGAAACGTATTAAGGCGAAGGGCATTGCTGTAGTAGTATATGAACCTACACTAGATACAGAAGATTTCTTTAATTCGCCAGTTATTCGTAATTTTGAAGACTTTAAGCGTGTCAGTGATGTAATTGTAGCTAATCGCTGGGATAGTAGCTTAGAAGGTGTAAAAGATAAAGTTTATACAAGAGATATTTTTGATAGAGATTAATACAGCTATATGTATTGTGGCGTTTAGGAGAGTCGTATGAAACGTTGGATACTATATATTATGTTAGGTCTGATTGTGTTTTTTATATGGGATAATTCCTTGCAAAATGGAGGAACCTCTGATGGGTTTAGTCTTATTTTTGCGGAGTGGCTTGCTCCTATAGCTGATAAATTAGGCTTTTACGGAAATATATGGGCCTTAAATAGGATTGTTCGAAAATTAGCCCACCTAACAGAGTTCACAATCCTTGGTGGTGTTTTATATGTAGTTCTACGACGTTATATTGAATATGGCACAGTAGTAAAAACTATAGGGGTGGGTATAGTAATAGCTTGTCTAGACGAATTTATACAATTATTTTCTCTAGGTCGCAGCTCTCAAGTTTTTGATGTATTGATTGATACAATTGGTATAATCATTGGTATATTGGTAGTAAAATTAGCTTATTATATTAGTCATGATAAAAGATAAAAGTATATTAAAAATTTAAAAATTATTAATATAATGATGCGTAAAATATGACTCATGATCATAGAGATTATGAGTCATATTTTATGAAGAATAAATGAATATATAAAAATTGTATTAAATGAACATATAATAATTTATCTATTTTTATAGAAAAATCACTATACACGCGACTGGTCTCTTGCTATAATCGTGAATGTAAAATGAATTCCAAAATTAAGTGAGAATAACATGAACTTTATATAAGAGGTCGATTTTTGAAAAGAGAATCGAAAGTAGAAGGGAAAGATTATGAGTCGCGTGGTTGATTTACATGGTTGCATTTTGCCAGCTGTGTTAGGTCCACAAGGGCCTCAAACAATGGCAGAATCAGTAAAAATGATTAAGTCCTTGTCTAAACAAGGTATTACAGATATTTTTAGTACGCCAGATGTTACAGTATCTATAGATCTGAATACATGGAATGCTATGAAATCTTTAGTTAATGAAGTAAAAGTTGCGATTAAGGAACAGCTAGTAGATGTAACTATTCACAGTGGAGCTCGCGTAATGCTTTGTGATGAAATGATTGAATATATAGTCTTTCATCGCAATCAATATACGTTGGGAGATAGCCATTTTATATTAGTTGCTCTTCCACAAAATAGCAAAGTGCATCATATTAATGCATGGTTGTTGAGTCTACTAGATATGGGTATTGTACCTATTGTTAGTGAAGTAGAAACTTATGGACAATTATTTACTAAACCTGAACAATTATTAGAATGGGTTGATAAAGGTATTTTAATTCAATGTAATATGGCATCTTTTAATCATGGTAACGCTAACTATGATAGGGCTATTGAATTATATCGCAATGGTTTAATTCATTTCTTTGGCACTGGTTACAGCAATGGCTGTGATGTTGAGGCGTACCAAGGTTATGTGGAAGCAATTTCTAAATTAGACAATACATATAAAAAAGATTTGTTACCAAATATCCATCTTAATGAACGCGACCTCTTAGCTAATCGCACATTTTATCCTTCTGTCCCATCTAGTTGGGTAGGGAAAAAGGGTAATTTTTTGACTCGTCTATTTGGCTTTGCATTATAATTTATATAGATTCTTTTATCCATGTCATAATAGGTTCTTTTATCCATGTCATATTGGCATAGAGAGGAGAGCCTATTTTTACTTTATGTTGTATTTGGGGTTGAAAACAACCACCATATATAGTATACTGAGAAGGCGGTAAAAATAGAGGGTTTTTCTAATAATTCTTCACATTTTTACATATAAATTTATAAAAAGTGTGATTTGCCATACTTTTTATACGTCTTAACATATATTTTGGCAGTAACAAGATGGGGAGGTTGCCAATATGTTGCAGGTCATTAAGCGAGATGGCACAAAGGTACCATTTGACAAGAACAAGATTGCTTTGGCTATTGAAAAGGCTGAACATAGTAGTACAGGGTTGTACGAAGAGGGCTTGGCACAGCGTATTGCAAATGAAATTGAGGAATATGCTACTAAGCTTCAAAAAGACATGACAATTTATGCTATTGAAGATCAAGTGTATTATAAGTTGATTGAGTATCATAATCCTGCAACGGCACGTGCCTATGAAGGTTACAAAGCTGTTCAAGCCTTTAAACGTCGTCAAAATACAACTGATGATGATGTAATTGGTTTATTAGATCGCAGTAATATAAGTGTTCTTGATGAAAACTCTAATAAGGATGCTGCTATAGTATCTACCCAACGGGATTTAATTGCTGGTGAAGTATCTAAAGACATTGCACGTCGTAAATTGATTCCTACTGATATTTTAGAAGCTCATGATAGTGGGGCCATCCACTTCCATGATATGGATTATATTATTCAACCTATGTTTAACTGTTGCTTAATTAATTTGGAAGACATGCTTACAAATGGTACAGTAATCAATGGTAAGAAAATCGATACTCCTAAGTCCTTCCAAGTTGCTTGTACTGTAACAACACAAATTATTGCACAAGTAGCATCTGGTCAATATGGTGGTCAAAGTATTAATGGTATTGATCGTATTTTGGCACCATTCGTACGTAAATCTTATGAAAAAATCCTCAATAATGTTATTGAAGAGCAAGTTGAGATTTACGGCATGGAGCCTAATATGGAAAAGGCTCGTGAAATTGCGTGGAAACGTACGCGTAAAGAGGTTAAAGATGGTATTCAAACTATTCAATACCAAATTAATACATTGATGACTACAAATGGTCAATCTCCATTTGTTACATTATTTATGTATTTCCAACCAGACTATGAATACGCGAAGGAAGCGGCTCTTATTACAGAAGAAATTTTGCGCCAACGTATTAAAGGTGTAAAAAACGAAGCTGATGTATATATTACACCGGCCTTTCCTAAGCTGATTTATGTTCTTGATGAGCATAATGTAACACCAGATAGTCCATACTATTACTTAACTGAATTGGCAGCACAATGTACAGCTAAGCGTATGTACCCTGATTATATTTCTGCGAAAAAAATGAAGGAAAACTACTCAGGTAATGTCTTTAGTCCTATGGGGTGTCGATCCTTTTTATCTCCTTGGAAGGATGAAAATGGTGAATACAAGTTTGATGGACGTTTTAACATTGGTGTAGTAAGCTTGAACTTACCTCAAATCGGCATTCTAGCTCGAGGTAGTGAAGAACGATATTTTGAAATTTTAGATAAACGACTTGAGTTAGCAGAAAAAGCTCTAATGCTTCGTTATGAATTACTTAAGGACGTAGTGAGCGATGTGTCGCCAATCCATTGGCAACACGGTGCCATTGCAAGACTTAAAAAAGGCGAGAAAATTGCTAAATTCTTGACTGGCGGCTATGCGACTATTTCCTTGGGATATATTGGTATTTATGAAGCAACTCGCTTAATTACCGGTGAATCGAATACGGGCGAGAAAGGTCGCGTTTTTGCGATGAAGATTATGGATCGTTTAAATGCAGCTGTTGATGAATGGCGAGTTAAACATAACATGGGGTTCGCATTATATGGTACACCTGCTGAAAGTTTAACCCATCGATTCTCTTCTTTGGATCGCGCTCGTTTTGGTATTATTGAAGATATTACGGATAAAGGTTATTATACTAATAGTTATCATGTAAGCGTACGAGAAGAAATTAATGTATTTGACAAGTTCTCTTTTGAATCTGAGTTCCAAAAGAAATCTACAGGTGGCTGTATTTCCTATGCGGAAATTCCTAATATGACTAATAATATTCCAGCTGTTTTGACTATGATTCAATATATTTATGATCATATTTCTTACGCTGAATTCAATACCAAGTCTGACTACTGTCACGAATGTGGTTTCGATGGCGAAATCAAGGTAAACGAACATAACGAGTGGGAATGCCCTCGTTGCCACAATACAAACCGCGATAAATTAACTGTTATCCGTCGTACTTGTGGATACCTTGGCGAAAACTTCTGGAATGAAGGGCGCACAAAGGAAATTAAAGATCGTGTAATGCATATTTAAGATTATTAGAGGTATAGTTTTAATAATTATTCTATATATTAAGATAAACTGTTATATAGATTAATATAATTATCATAGATATCTAATGATGTGGATATTTTAATAGATACGATTTTAATTCTAAATACGATAGTTCTGTAAATGCTAAAAGCTGTGCCTAAGGCACAGCTTTTACTGTATATATGAGAAATTGAAATATATCTATATAGTGTTAATCAAAGTTGATAGGCACTACTATGGAGGTTATGATGAGATATGGGCAAATAAGACAATATGATATTGCCAATGGAGAAGGGATTCGTACATCTATATTTGTAACAGGGTGTACACATTGTTGTTATAATTGTTTTAACGAAGAATACCAAGATTTTAATGCCGGTAAGGTGTGGACGCAAGCTGAGACAGATTTAGTAGTTTCCTATGTGAAGAATCCTACATGTTCAGGGTTAACATTATTAGGTGGGGAGCCATTTCAAAATGTACAAGGCTTATTACCGGTGGTGAGAGCTGTTCGTGCAGCGGAGCCAGAAAAGAAGATTTGGGCCTATTCAGGCTATGAAATAGATGATATCTTAGAAGATGAGTTACGAAGTGCCTTATTACAAGAAATTGACATTCTCGTAGATGGCCGCTTTGTAGATGAACTTAAGGACCCTGCATTGCGCTTCAGAGGTTCCTCAAATCAGCGTATCATTGATGTTAAAAAGACATTAGCGGCTGGGGAAATTGTATTAGCGATGGAGTAAATATGATATATGATAAACGATTTATAGGACTCATTATTATAGTTGGCTTTATAGCGGGGCTAGTAGGGGCTTCCTATACGCATTTATTACATGGAATCCAACATTTCGTATATAATTACTCTTCTGCTGATCATCTGAGCTTTGGTGCAGCTGTGGCCCGAGTATCACCGATAGAACGATTGATACCTTTAATCGTCTGTGGCGTGATAGGTGGCGTAGGTTGGGTTTTAATTCACCGATATGGTAAAGGCGTTGTAGATATAAAAACGGCAGTTTCTGGTAAAATGGATATGAATCCAATTACTACTGTTTTACATGCAACACTACAAATAATTACGGTAGGTATTGGTTCTCCATTAGGTCGAGAAGTTGCACCACGTGAGGCTAGCGCTGGTATTACCACCTTTTTGGTTAAATATTTTGATATAAAACAAGAAGATCGTCAATTATTAATTGCATGTGCTGCAGGCGCTGGCTTAGCTGCAGTTTATAATTCACCATTATCTGCGGCAATTTTTACATTAGAAACTTTGCTTCTTACTTGGAATGTACGCGCTATGAGTGCAGCCCTATTATGTTGCGGCTTGGCTACATTTGTGACACGACAAGCTGGTGTAGGGGATGTCATTCAATATACAATGGCACAACCTAGTTTGGGTAGTCACTATGTAGAGTTTTCTATTGCATTAGGAGCTATTATTGCAATTGGTGTTGTTTTATTTAATATTACACAAGGTAAGCTACCTGCCATTCATCGTAGTAGTCCTGTAATGATTCCCATTTCTATCGTAGCATTTACACTAATTGGTGTCTTATCTATGTATTTTCCTGAAATTCTTGGAAATGGTAAAGCAGGCAATGAGTTGACTTTTACGAACGATATCACATGGACATATGCATTGGGTCTATTTGGATCTAAATGGATAGCCGTTTTGCTCGCTCTGGCGGCTGGAGCTTATGGTGGTCGTATTACTCCATCTATGATGTTAGGTAGCACTTTAGCCATCGTATTTGGCACTGTATGGTCTATTGCAGTAGCGCCGATATCTTTAGGTATGGCTGCTTTTGTAGGGGCCGTAGTATTCTTAGGCCTTGCACAAAAAATGCCTATGACATCTTGTGTATTTATGCTTGAATTATCTCGTTTCTCTGTAGAGCTGTTGTTTCCTATAGCTTTAACAATGGGGACTGCTCTTATGGTAGAGCAAATCATTCAATCAAAATTAAATAGCACTAAGTAACGCTAAATAGTAGTTAATAAAAGTGAATATAATATATAGAAAAGAAGCGGATAGTTGTGTTAATCAACTATCCGCTTTTAATGTATATGTAATTATACAATTTTTGCGTTCTTATCGTATTCCTCGCCACCCGCATCAGGAAGCATGCCGTATTCTACAGTCCATAAGTGTTTATATTTTAGCGCTTGATTGTGAATACGTTCAATTTGCGTATCATCTGTACGAGCTATGCGAGCTGGGATTCCAACAACTAAAGAATTAGGTGGGATTACAGTGTTCTCCTTTATGACTGCACCAGCAGCAATAATAGAACCAGAGCCAATATGACAACCGCTCAATACAATAGCACCCATTCCGACTAATACATTATCTTCGATAGTACTAGCGTGTACTATCGCACCATGGCCAATTGTTACATAATCTCCAAGAATGCAAGCCTTGTCATCATCAACGTGTAATACAGAGTTATCCTGTACATTAGAATAGCGACCTACTACGATTTTATTTACATCACCGCGAAGTGCACAGTTTTGCCAAATGGAAGCATATTCTTTTAGTTCAACATCACCTGCAAGTTCTGCACCAGGCATAACACAACTTTTAGGATCTAATTTGGGGTATTTTCCGTGAAATGGTAACATAAGGAACTCCTAATTTATTAATTATACGATTTCAATAAGACGTTGTGCTTTACGAATAGACATGATAGCTTCGTTCATTACTGTTTGCACTATAGTGTGAGCAGGTTCAATAGTAGTAAGTCGGTTCAAACCCTGTCCAACTTGTACGGCACCATTTACAACATCACCATCGATAGCAGCACGTTTGTTAGTGCCTTGGGACATTTTGGTGCGTTCTTCAGGAGTAGTAACACCATCTGTTTCGGCAGCTAAGTAACGCGTAGTGAATTCGTTTTTTAAGCTACGTACTCCACCGTGGCCGGAGAGCAGACCTGTTACAACAGAGTCTGTATCTGTGGCTTTGATAATTGCTTCTTTCATATTTATGTGGGCTTGGCATTCTTCAGCTAACAAAAAACGGGAACCCATTTGTACACCTTCAGCACCCATCAACAATGCTGCTGCAATACCACGACCATCTACGATAGCGCCTGCTACAACAACAGGAATAGAAATCTCAGGTAAAATATTTTCCATTAAGGACATGGTTGTTTGGCTACCGATATGTCCACCGGCTTCCATACCCTCAATAATAATTGCATCAGCACCAGCTTCTTCAATACGTTTAGCAAGTTTTAGAGATGGAACTACTGGGATAACTTTAATGCCTGCATCTTGCAATGGTTTAATATATGGTACAGGATTGCCTGCTCCAAGTGTTACAAATGCAGGCTTTTCTTCAATGATAATATCCACTAGTTCGTCTTTATTGGGAGCCATTAACATAAGGTTGACTCCGAAAGGCTTATCCGTTAAGTTTTTACAGGCACGAATTTCGTTGCGCGTCCATTCTGCATCACGACCACCAAGAGCAATTACACCTGTAGCACCTGCATTAGCTACGGCAGCAACTAGTTTGTGTTCAGATACCCAAGCCATAGCGCCTTGGATAATAGGATATTCGATTTGTAAAAGTTGTGTTAACGCTGTTCTCATAAAGCCTCCTATGATAACAATTAAATTTACTGAAACTTTATTAAACCTTTATACGAGAATTTTATATAAGAATAATTTTATTTTCTTATATAAGAAATAGAGCATTAATAAAGTCAAGAATATATCAGTATATACTTATATACTAAAGAGATTAAGCTTATTATTGTTTGGAAATTATATGTAATCATATAATCTCTTCTCTATATAATAGTATAATATAGTAATTATGTACACCTTAGATAAGGTTATTATAGTTATTTATTTAAACAATATGTTTTCAGAATTAATTTCTAATTATCAGATTAGAATAAACTGTTTAGCAATAGTCTAAAGATAAAAAAAACTAAATGATAATATATTTCAAATGAGTTGAGTAGTAGAAAACCGCATAGTATCTATGATTATTAAATATTATAAAAAATGAGAAAATAAGAAAATGAGTATTGAAAAGTTTCGATGTCTTTGATATACTACATTACAGATAGAGTATCTGAATTAATTAAAGATAAACATTAAACAATAATTTTCAAGTGAAGGAGGAAATACACATGGAAAAATATGTATGCGTAGTATGTGGTTGGGTTTATGACGAAGCTGTTGAAGGCGTAAAATTCG
>OGIU01001604.1_pt1 | contig 10475 bp, 8 predicted proteins | sample 1571791 | NCBI WGS metagenome assembly OGIU01 (sample SAMEA2582104, study PRJEB24529) | metagenome | biome: Human gut stool | place: China | collected 2011
GCATCGATTCGAGATAGGGAACCGCCCCCTTCCAGTCTTCGGCCGTGAGCATCACGATCGCCGCCATTTCGAGGGTGCGAGGGCTTTCGGGATCGACGCCCAGGGCCTTTTTCACAAGCTCCTTCGCCTCCGGAAAAGCGGAGCGCTCGTTCAGGGTCAGAATCGTCGCGGTGAGTTCGAGCATGACTTCGGGATCGGCCGCAACCTTTTCGTTGAGGGAACGTCCCTTGCGGTAGGCGTCGAGCGCCGTGCGGTAGTCTTCTTGCTCGACGCTGCGGCGCGCAAGCAGCACCCAGGCGCGGGCATCCTTTTCGTTTACCTTCAGGTATTCGCGGATCTGCTCCACATCCCGTGCTTCGCCCTGAAAGACCTGCTGATCCTTGACGAGGAGCATCACTTCCGGAGCGCCCAACAGCTGATAGCACATGACGGGAACGCACACCATCAGCGCAACGACGCCGATCACGGCGTTTCGCAGCGACACGGGCGCAACGCGGCTCTTCGTCGCCTCGGCTTCCTTCATTTCCTCGACGGCGCGGCGCTCGAGATCTTCGCGAAGCGACCGGTAGGCCTCCTCCGTATGAAGCCCCTGCGCGTACTCCGCCTCGAGGCGCTCGGCCTCTTCCCGGCTGCAGCTCACGCAGTGGAACAGCCGCCCTTTCAGCGAGCAGTAAGAATAGCGAACTTTCGGCACCCCATTTGCATCCCGGAATGATTCCCATCGTTCCTGTCCCGGCATCAAATAGCTTTGTTCCATAGCTTTCGCGCTTCCTTTCCGGCTGCTCTGGCAGCACAACGTGTTCATTTTATCACGTTTTGGCCGGGAGGGCTATTCGCTCTTTCCACAAAAAGCGCTCTGCATTTTATGGAAGAATGCGCATTGACAAACCGCGATTCAACAGTGTTTCTTTTTCTTCCAGACAAAATACCCGGCGTATAGGAAGAATACCGCCAGCGCTGCCAGCGAGACTTTGCTGGCCAGGGAATAGCCGTCGGCCTGATAGACGAAGTCGATGGTGTTCTCCCCCGCCGGGGCCAGGACGGCCATCAGCCCCTCGTCCACCCGGATGACATCCGTCTCTTCGCCGTTGACGCAGGCCGTGAATCCATCGTCGTACGGTACGGAGAAGAAGACGAGGTCGTCTTTTTTCAGCGTGATCTCCGCATGGAAGCCGGAGTTGGTCATCCGGAAGCTGCTGCAGGCCGAAGCGCGGCGGTCGGCGCAGTCAGAGACGTAGGTGTCGTACCACAGGTCGTCCAGCTTTGCGTCGGGCAGCTTCTCGAGGTACTTGCCGTAGGTTTCGGCGTCCTCTTCGCTGAGCACCAGCGCCCGCATCAGGAGGTTCGCGCGGGTATTTTTAACGGTCGTCTCGTAGGACTCCTCCGTAATATAGTAGTCGTAGGTAAAGCCCATGGGAACGTAGTTCTCGTTCTCGTAGAGCATGAAGCCGTCTTTGGTGTCGTAGTAGCTCCATCCGTCGTCCGCAGCGGCGAGAAAATCTTCCTGCTTTTCGGGCGTGGTGATGAGGTACTTGACGCTCAGCAGACCCCGCAGGGCGTAGTTGGAGATGTCCGGCTCACTGCGGACATCCCGCTTGACGCCCAGTGCCGGGTAGAAGCTGAGGATGCTGGGTGCAGCCGTGCTGCCGAAGTATTGCAGGCTGCTCTTGTCGAGCCAGAGGCCAAGGTTGTCGTGGGTCTTGTAGGTATCCACGCGCCAGTCGCCCTCGGGCAGGTCATCCTTGAGCTTGATGGCAGAGGTGTACTGCTCCACAAGGTCGCTGTCGGTGTGCCACTGGCCGAACTTGCCGATGCCGATGTGTACCATGCCGAACGCGCAGGCAAAGGCCAGCACCACTGCCGTCATCCGACGGGCAAAGGCCTGGCTCCCCCGCCAGCGGCGGCAGAGCAGGTGGTACAGGATCAGACCGCCGATGCCGAAGCTCAGGACGGCGACATACTGGCCGGGATTCTGCAGCACACCCAGCGACCATTCTCTGGTGTCGCTGTCCTGCACCGGCACCAGGGCAAACGCCAGCGTCGCGGCCATCAGCCAGCCGATGACGCGGACCGGGGCGTCCAGCTCGTCGGCAGAGATGTCGGGGCTTTCCAGCGCACTGGCCGTCATGGCGCAGAGGATGAGCACCGGCATGTAGTACCACCGGGCGTAGTAGCTGGAATTGAGGGCGTAGAAGGCGCTGTTGAGCACCGGAACCAGCGCAAAGATGGCGCAGGTGGCGACGATGCGCTTTTTGCTGTCGCCCTTCCGCGCCCGCCAGTAGGCCATCGCGCCGGCCAGACTGCACAGGGGCAGATAGGCCGACATACTCGTCCACTTGATGATGCCCTCCGACCAGATGGAGGTGATGTAGGGCGAATCGGGCGGTAAGATCCAGCTCAGCAGGATGGCCAGATACTGCTGCACCTTCGAGTAGGTCAGAAAGCCCCAGCCCGACGACAGGTCGATGGTGCGGGGATTCTGCAAAATGCTGAGTACCGCCGGCCAGAGCAGAACGAAGCCCAAAGCCGCGCCCAGCAGGCTTTCAAAGGCCAGCCGGACGAAAAGGCGGACATTCATCGGGAAATCTTTCGTCGTCAGCTTGCAGATGAAGTAGATGACGAGGAAGAGGACCTGTCCGATGAAGAAGAAGTAGTTGTTGAGCAGGTTGACGCCCACCCAGAACGCGAAGAGGCCGTAGTGCTCTTCCTGCTCGTAGAGCGTTTCGTCCAGCGCCCAGAGCATCCACGGAAAGAGGGCCACCACGTCGATAAAGTGGTTGAAGAAGACATTGTAGATGCTGAAGCCCGAGAAGGCATACAGGCAGGCGCCCAGCACCGCGTGATCGGAGCGGCGGACATAGCGGCAGAGGTAGCGGTAAGCGCCGCCGCCCGCCACGGCAAATTTCAGCACCAGCAGCGGCACCATGAGGTAGGGCAGCCAGTTCTGGGGGAAGATGAGGGACAGCCAGAAGAACGGCGAACCGTACAGGTAGAACGAGTAGGCGTTCATCGCGCCGCTGCCCAGGTCGGTGGCCCAGGAGAAGGTGCTGCGGGCCGCGCCGGCCATGCCGTCCGGGTAGCCTGCCCCCTTGATGAAGCCGTTCATGTAGCGGTAGAAGCTGATCTGCTGGCTGTTGAAATCGCCCGCGTAGTGGAAAAATCCACCGTCGATGATATAGAACGGCAGGAAGAATATCGCCGCCGTCAGCGCACAGAGCAGCATGGTGCGGAGCATCTGGTCACGCCGCCCCGGCATATTGAGCAGCCGGGCATTTCCGGCCTGATTTTTTGAATCGTCCATTGTCTATCCTCTTTCCCCGCCCGGAGGGGCGGCACAGGCCCATCGCCTGCATCGTTCTCGCGTTCCAGTATAGCACGCGGCTGTGTGGAAAAAAAGAATTTTCGTGTTTTGCTTGACATTCGCCCGCCGGGCGGGTATAACCCTCTCAAAGACACTTCAAGGAGGCCGACATGAAGCTATACCCGTTCAGCGCCCTTCTGGCGCGGATGAAGTACATCACCCGGTGGAGTCTGATGCACTCCACCCGCCCGGAATCCCTCAGCGAGCACACCTGCGACACTGCCCTGCTGGCCCATACCCTCTGCCTCATCGCGCGGCGGTACACCGGCACGCCCTGCCGCCCCAAGACGGTGGCGGTGGCGGCGCTCTATCACGATGCACCCGAGATCATCACCGGCGATATGCCCACGCCGGTCAAGTACAGCAGCCCCGGCCTGCGGGACGCCTACAAGGCGCTGGAGGCCGAGAGCGTGGATTCCATGACCCGCCTGCTGCCGCCGGAGCTGGCCGAGGAGGTCAACCCCTTCATCACCGGCAGCCTGCTGACCGCCGAGGAAAAGCGGCTCCTGAAAGCTGCTGACCGGCTCTCGGCCCTTGTCAAGTGCATGGAGGAGCAGCGCAGCGGCAACCACGAGTTCGACGCCGCGCTTCGTCAGCAGCGGGAGGCACTGGAAGGGATGCACTGCCCTGAGGCCGACTGGTTCATGGCGCACTGCCTCCCCTGCTTCACCCAGAACCTCGACGAGCTGACCCGCAGCGAATGATCACGGGAAGGGGACTTCCCGCACGTCGTCCGGGTCCAGCCCGGCCTTGCGCTGCTCTTCGAACACCGCCGCAATAAGCTCGTCCAGGTCTTCCAGACGGGACAGGGTGCAGCAGCAGCGGCGGAGGGCGGCAGCGCCCTTGAGGCCCTTCATATAGTGCATGGTCTGGGCGCGGGCCTGAGGCATGGCGGTGTATTCGCCCTTCTGCTCCACCATCTCTTCCACCTGACGGCGGAGGGCGTTCATCCGGGCCTGCAGATTCGGCTCCTTGGGCGTCGGCAGGCCCTCGATGGCGGCGTTCACCCGCTCGAAGAGCCACGGATCCCCCAGCGCAGCACGGGCGATCATGACGCCGTCGCAGCCGGTGTGCTGCATCATCTCCACGGCATCTTCCGCCGTCTGGATGTCGCCGTTGCCCAGCACAGGCACCTTCACCGCCGCCTTGACCTTGGCGATGATGTCCGGGTCAATGCCCGGGGTATACATCTGCTCCCGGGTGCGGGCGTGGACGGCGATGAGTTCAGCCCCCGCCTGCTCGCAGGCTTTGGCGCACTCCACCGCCGTGATGTGGTCGGCGTCCCAGCCTTTCCGCATCTTGACCGTCACCGGGCGGGTGGTGTGGGCCTTGACCTGCTCGACGATGCGGCCGCAGAGGTCGGGGTCCAGCATCAGCTTGCTGCCCGCGCCGCCCGAGACGATCTTCGGGGCCGGGCAGCCCATGTTGATGTCCAGAAAGTCGAACTGATATTCTTCTATGGCCGCTGCGGCCTCGCCCATGATCTGGGGCACCTCGCCGAAGATTTGCACGCCGTAGGGTGCGCCGTTGGGTTCGGCTTTGAGCAGGCTGACCGTTTTGTGGTCGTGGTAGACCAGCGCCCGGCTGGACACCATCTCGCTGACCGTAAATCCTGCGCCGTGCTGGGCCATCAGCCGGCGGCAGGGCGCGTCCGTAAAGCCCGCCATCGGGCCAAAAACTGCCCGGTGGGGCAGGGTGATATTTCCGATTTTCAGAGAATCCATCTTATCCCTCGTTTTGCTTGACAATGGCTTGCAAAAGCTCTATACTATAAACAAGAAAGGCACTGTCTGCGAATGGTCAGCGTCCTTCCGGCATGAGATCAAAAAGAATGACCGCAGGCTGTGGGAGCGAGGCGGTCATTTCTTTTTGCTGTTGGAAATCGTCCATGTAATCTGAAACGTGACAAAAATCGCTCCGCCGATAATGGCGAGCAACTGAAGCACTTCGCTCAGCGTCATAGCACATCCCCCCTTTCGCACCATGCGTCAGGGGATAGCAAAAAGTTCACCTCCCCGGCGCAGGGCCGGAAGGGCGTGACCACCTACATTGCAGACAGTACCTTGCTGCATCGGCAGCACCTATAGAATATCATATTTCCCGCACGAATACAACACCCCGGCTGCCTGCAGGCCGGGGTGTTCGTCTTGTCTATCGCAATTTCTCCTGCTATACTTGGGGCAAAGGAGCGGCGGGCGGACCCCCGCCGGAGAAATGGCTATGGAGTATCGTGATTGGACGAAAAAAGACGGCATCGGGCGGGACATTTCCACCTCGCTGCTGGGCTACGGGTGTATGCGCTTCCCCACCCTGCCGGATGGCCGCATCGACGAAGTGCGGGCCGAAAAGCTGCTGAACACGGCCCGGGAGGCGGGCGTCAACTACTTTGACACCGCTTTCCCCTACCACGGCGGTGAGAGCGAACCTTTCGTGGGCCGGGTCATTGCCAAGTGGCCTCGGGAGAGCTTCTACCTCGCCACCAAGCTGCCTCTGTGGAGCTGCAAGACCCTCGACGAGGCCAAAGACATCTTCGAGAAGCAGTTCGAGCGGCTGGGCATGGACTACATCGACTTCTATCTGCTGCATTCCCTGCACAAAGCCCGCTACGATGCGGCCAAAGAGATGGGCATCGTAGACTGGCTCTGGGAGCAGAAGGCTGCCGGGCGCATCCGGAATTTTGGCTTCTCCTGCCACGACAACGCGGCGGGCTTCGAGCACATCCTGCGCGACCAGCCGTGGGACTTCTGCCAGCTGCAGTACAACTACCTCGACACCGACGACCGTGCCGAGGAGATCGCAGGAGACCGGGGCTATGCTCTTACCGAAGAACTGAATGTTCCCCTCATCATCATGGAGCCCATCAAGGGCGGTACGCTGGCACAGCTGCCGCCGGACGCTGCCGCGCCGCTGAATGCACTGGACGCCGACGCCAGCGCGGCCTCGTGGGCGCTGCGCTGGGTGGCCAGCCACAAAAATGTGAAGGTCGTCCTCTCCGGCATGAGCGCAGAAGACCAGCTGGACGACAACCTCGCCACCTTCGGAGATTTCCGCCCCATGACCGACGCCGAGAACGCCGCCATCCGGCAGACTGCCGACATCCTGCGCAGCCACATCAAAATCGGCTGCACCGGCTGCCGCTACTGTATGCCCTGCCCCATGGGCGTGGACATTCCCGACAATTTCAGCATCTGGAACAAGCTCGGGATGTTCGGCAATAAGGACGCCATCCGCCAGCAGTGGACAGCCCGCTTCCCGGATGCCGAAAAGGCTATTCACTGCGTCCGCTGCGGCAAGTGTGAGGCCGTCTGCCCCCAGCATCTGCCGATTCGGGACTCTCTTGCAAAGCTCCAGACGGAACTGGACAATTTATAATGAGTGAAAGCGGGCGCTCCTCTGTCTCTCCGGACAGGTGGAGCGTCCGCTTTTTGTTTAACCTACGTTGATGTGACCCACCGGAAGGACTTTGCGCTTGTTGTCGTCAGGCTTTGCCGTCAGGCTGATCGCCAGCGACACCGGGCCGACGCGGCCCATGAACATACAGGCCATATATAGCAGCTTTGCGCCGGTGTTCAGCTGCCCAGTGACACCCACCGACAGGCCCACCGTACCGAACGCCGAGCAGGACTCGAAGATGCAGTCGATGACCGACACCGTCTCTGCGGTGTTGTAGTACACCACGACGGCAGAGCCGAACGCCGCCACCGCGCCGATGACGATGATGGTCAGAGCGCGGTAGACCGTCTTGGACTCGATGTGGTGGCCGCCGATGACGCAGTCATCGCGGCCCTGCGCCACGCTGCGGATGGTCAGGATGAGCACCGCGAAGGTCGTCACCTTGACGCCGCCGCCCGTCGAACCGGGGGCCGCACCGATGAACTGCAGCACGCTCATCAGCAGCTTGCTGATGGGGCTGCAGGCCGCGAGGTCGATGGTGTTCATACCCGCAGTACGGGTGGACACCGACTGGAACAGCGCCGCCATGATCTTGCCCGGGACGGACAGGCCGCCCATCGTCCTGGGGTTCGACCACTCGAGCAGGGCCAGCAGCACCGCGCCGCCCACCCAGAAGATGACCGAGAACTGCAGCACGACTTTCGCGTGGAGGGAGAGCCGCCGCTTTTTGCGGTACTCTGCCAGCTCCACCCAGACCATGAAACCCAGACCACCGGCCATGATCATGAACATGATGACAGCCTGCACATAGTAGTTGTTGACGTACGGCACCAGCGAGGAGTAGGCGCCAAACCGTCCGAAGAGGTCAAAGCCTGCGTTGCAGAAAGCCGAGATGGCCGTGAACACGCTGACCCACACACCTTCTGCGCCGAACTGCGGCACGAATGCGAAGAGCAGCAGCACGATGCCCACGGCCTCGAAAGCCGCCGCCAGCTTGATGACGATCTTCAGCACCTCAGTGGCCTTGGACAGGCCGTCTGCCGAGACGCTCTCGCCCAGCAGCCGCAGGTCGCGGAAGCCCATCCGCCGCCGGGCCGCCAGCGCGAAGAAGCTGGTGAGGGTGACAAGGCCGAGGCCGCCCACCTGAATGAGCATCAGGATGATTACCTGCCCGAACAGCGAAAACTGGCTCCATGTATCCCGCACGACGAGGCCTGTCACGCAGGTGGCACTGGTGGCGGTGAACATGGCGTCGATGACGCCCAGCCGCCCCGTCCTGCTGGAAATGGGCAGGGCGAGCAACAGCGTACCCACCGCGATGACCAGCAGAAAGCTGATGCAGATGGTCTGCGTCGCACTGCTGCCCGCCAGCCAGCCCTTGTTGGGTCGGCGTGTCCGCTTTTTGGTTTTGTTTTTTCCCATTGCAACCTCCCGGGGCTCCCCCGGCCAGCAGCCAGAGGGGCGAGTCGTTCTGCCGCCCCTGCGCAAAGTTTCCCGGCGCAGGAGCCTCTCTTTATAGGATACACCTTTTTTCTCTCCGATTCAACTTGATTTTGTGCGCTGTTTGCGGTATCATATCTGTAATGCGTCTCAGTAGCTCAGTTGGATAGAGCGTCCCCCTCCTAAGGGGAAGGCCGCAGGTTCGACTCCTGTCTGGGACATCCCTTTAAGAAAATGCGAAGGTCATTTTTCCATGTGAAAGACGATCTTCGCATTTTTCATTTTGAATCGATCACCAAAATCAGCCAGCGAATGCCATTAGCAGAATTTTCGGTTCCAGCTAATAAAATCAGGTTCCCAGCTAATGAAGCCCCATAAAGCACCTTTTGAACTCTGTTTCCCGGCTCTCTGCTAAAAAGCGTGTCGCTGAAAGGGGCAGATGACATTTTCTCCACGGAAGAATCCCGACAGGAACAGCAGCGGGAGCAGGTGCAGCAGATTCCCATCGGGGAGCTGTTTCCTTTCAAGAATCATCCCTTTAAGGTCTTGGATGACGAGTCCATGCAGCGCACGGTGGAAAGCGTAGAGCAGTACGGCGTGTTGTCTCCGCTGATTGCCCGCCCACGCCCGGAGGGTGGCTATGAAATCATCTCCGGGCATCGCTGTCAGCACGCTGCACAGCTTGCCGGGCTGGAAACCCTGCCGGTCATTGTCCGCAACATGGATGATGATGCCGCAGTTTTGCTCATGGTGGACTCGAATCTCCAACGTGAAAACATCTTGCCCAGTGAAAGGGCTTTCGCCTACAAAATGAAGCTGGAAGCTCTAAAAAATCAAGGTGCTAGGTCAGATTTAACTTCGTCCCAAATTGGGACGAAGTTACGAGCGGATGAAAAAGTGGCACAGGATTTAGGTGAAAGCCGCAATCAAGTCCAGCGGTTCATCCGCCTGACCAACCTTATCCCGGAACTGCTGGACATGGTAGACGAAAAGAAAATCTCCTTCAATCCCGCTGTGGAGCTGTCCTATTTGGACGAAAGCCAACAGCGGGATTTTTTAGAAGCAATGAACGACACCCAGAATGCGCCGTCTTTATCGCAGGCGCAGCAACTGAAAAAGATAGCACAGCAGGGAGAGTTCAGCTACGAAAAAGCCTTTGATGTGATGGGTCAGGAGAAAAGGAGCGAGAAAGACACCGTGACCATCAAAAACGAGACCCTGCGAAAGTATTTCCCCCGCAGCTACACGCCCAAACAGATGGAGGAGAAGATCATTCAGCTTTTGGATGCGTGGCAGAAAAAGCAGCAACGCCGCAACGAACGCTGACCCGTAACGCAAGACCCGATTGGGTCTTTTTTGTTTGCAAAAATTTGGAGGTAACGCCTATGAACAATACGATTCCTTTTCACTCCGCACCCCATGCTCCGCAGATCACGGTGGATGTGAACATCCTGACCATGCTGAAACAGGCGGCATCCTGTTTGACCGAGGCAGCAGGCAGGGATGTGTACCTTGCCGCTATCGGTCCCGACATGGAGCTGACCATTATCGTGGAGGAGGATGCCCCTTCCGTTCTGCCCTGTTTCGATGAGGACGATGCTCTGATCTCCGTGAAGGGCGCACCGCTGTTTATCAGCTACAATCCGGCGCAGGTCCTCAAGCTGGCAGGCAAGCGGTACCTGACCGGTCCGGTCATCTTCTACCGCACCGATGGGCACAGCACCATCGTATCCCTGACGGTGGAGGATATTTACCGCTTTCAGACCTATCTGGAAGGCCACAGCACCACCCTGATGGCAGATGGGCAAAAGCTGACCTGCATCTGCATCGACTGAGGTGCACCATGCTGAACTTTTTTATCGGTTTCGCATTTTTTGAAGCAGGTGCTTTTTTCGGCTTCTTCGTGGCGGCTCTGATGCAGGCGGCAAGGGATGGTGATGAACGATGCAGGAAGAAATCGAACAGAAATCCTTCAACCTGATGATCTCGACTACGAAATTGTCTGCCCGGACTGTCCTGCGGGCGATAAAAGCAGCGCTTCGGCTGTACCAGTCCAAGGCATCCCAAGGCAAGCAAAGTGTCCGCACCCTTCTGCGGCAAAACCGTGGCGTATCCAGCGTGGAGATCAGCAAGACCGGTATCCGTGGTCTGGAGCGCTACGCCAAAAAGTACGGCATCGACTACGCTATCCGCAAGGACACCTCCGAAGTGCCGCCCCGGTATCTAGTCTTTTTCAAAGCCCCGGATGCAGAAGCATTTCAATCGGCGTTCAAGGAGTATT
>OGIU01001610.1_pt1 | contig 10461 bp, 8 predicted proteins | sample 1571791 | NCBI WGS metagenome assembly OGIU01 (sample SAMEA2582104, study PRJEB24529) | metagenome | biome: Human gut stool | place: China | collected 2011
AATCTTTCTAAACAGCTAATCCCAACAACTGTCGCATTTATAACTTGAACTCAAGTCTACAACAGAGTTTTAATTTTCTACTACCACTACTACCACTGTTTGTTCGGGAATGCCGACTGGTAAAGGGATTGGATATGTGGTGGTAGTAGAATTTTAAAGGGGGTAAAAACATCTACTACCACCACTAATTATGCTTTTCTGCTAAAAGAATAGCTGTGAGATTCTTATAAATATTATAACTTTAATAATCAATGCGTAGCATATGACCGGATGATCCTTCCCTTTTGACTATATGTATTCGTAGTTTCGACAGGGCGAAAAAAAAGTTTCACCCTGTTGGAACTAGAGTTTCATGCCGTTGCAACTAAAGTTTCATCCTTATGGAACTAAAGTTCCAACCTTTTGAAACTTGTTGAAACTCCTTATCTTGTAACCATTCTGTTACCAGCATTCCAACTCTCCCTCAATATCCTTCATCTTATCCTTGGTAAATACCGGATCTTTGATGCCCTTGCGCCTCTGCATCCGGTAATCATCCAGCAACCGGAACGCGTATTTCCCTAAGAGTGCGATGGCTATCAGGTTGCAGATAGTCATGAATCCCATTGCCATATCTGCCAGACTCCACGCCAGATCCAGACTGGCAAGGGCTCCGAACATCACCATACCACCTACCAACACTCTGTAAACAAGAATAGGCCACCGGCGGCGAGTGATGTAGCGCACATTGGCCTCGCCATAATAATAATTCCCCAGAATGCTGCTGTAAGCAAAGAACAGAATGGCAACCGCCACATATATCGTTCCGATATTGCCTATTTCATTATTCAAGGCCATTTGCGTAAGTTTGATTCCATTCGCCTCTCCCGTAGATGCCAATCCGCTGAAAAGAATGATGAATGCGGTACAGGTGCATATAATAAGGGTATCGGTAAAAACGCCCAATGCCTGAATCAGTCCTTGCTTTACGGGGTGGGTAACATCGGCAGTTGCCGCCACATTGGGCGCAGAACCCATACCGGCTTCATTGCTGAACAATCCGCGCTTAATGCCCTGCATCAGTGCCATGCCTACACCTCCGCCCAAGGCCTGTTCCCAACCGAAAGCATTTGCAACGATCAATTCAATCACTCCGGGCAACTGCTTCACATTCAAAATAACGATGAAAAGGGCGAGAAATATGTATCCCAATGCCATGATAGGAACAATAATGCTGCTCACTTTGGCTATGCGCTGAATGCCTCCGAAGATGATAAGTAACGTGAGCACAGTCAAGATGCCACCCATTAGTGCGGGTGAAACCTGAAAGGCCTCCTCAAAAGCTGCACAAATGGTATTGCTTTGCACGGAATTGAAGGCGAAACCAAACGTGAAAATAAGCAGGAAAGCAAATAACACACCCATCCAAGGTTGTTTCAATCCCTTTTTCATATAGTATGCCGGACCGCCTACAAAGGATTTGTGTCCGTGTACTTTATATAATTGGGCAAGGGTGGACTCTACAAAAGCACTGCTGGCACCGAACAAAGCAATAACCCACATCCAGAAAACGGCTCCCGGTCCGCCCAGGGTAATGGCGGTTGCTACTCCCGCCAGGTTTCCCGTTCCCACGCGGCTGGCTATAGACACGGCAAATGCCTGAAAAGAAGAAATGTGATGTTCCCGTCCTTTTATTTTTCCGGTGGAGTCGCCCAGCAATCGCACCATTTCGCCTATCATGCGAAATTGTACGAACTTCGTTTTATAAGTAAACCAAAAAGCACATCCCAATAACATGATGATCAGAATGTAAGTCCAAAGCACATCATTAACGCTACCAATTAATTGGCTCAATGTATCCATTCTTATTCCTTATTTAATTTTAAAGTAAAATTTATGCCCGCTAAAGACGGGTTCTACTAAATCAAAACGGATAAAGTCGGCTAATAGTTCACTTACTGTCTTACGGTTCAGGTTGCAAAGTCTGCAACACTGGTTCAATGAGATTTCTTCCTTTTCTTTCAATACATCCAGCAAACGCTGTTCCCTTTCGGTAAATTCTACCAGCACTCCTTCCTCTTTTTTGCTATGTTGCCATACTTTCAGGTGTACGGGGGTGGCAAGGATATTTTCGTCTTTAATGCGGATATAGGCCCAAGGCTTGTTGGCTTCGTCCAAAGCATAGACAGGTTTGGATTCCATTTCGCTGATGCGTATTTCCAATACCGTTTTTCCTTCTACCACATAGGTTCGGGTTTCCAGTTCCACCTGCGGGCGGCAATACATGGTTGCTGCCGCTTCTATCATATATATTTCTTCTTCGGAACGGATACCGGCTATCTTCCCGTTGTCTTTTACTCCTACCAACAGTCTTCCGCCTTCTGTATTGGCAAATGCAGAAAGGCTGCGAGCTATCTTCCGTGCGTCCGAAATCTCGAATTTAAAATCCTGGTGGCAATGTTCTCCTTCCGAGACCAGTTGCCGTATGTATTGTGTATCAGTCAGTGCCCTCATTTCATGTGCAAAAATAGGAAAATAATATGTATGCTCAAATGTTGGAAGCGGTTATAATTGCTCCGAGGGCAAAAAGAATAGGAGGGAGAAGTGAAGGAAAACAGACGGAATGAAACATTTTATGGGTATCAAATGATAAAAAAAGAAGGTTTAACTTGGCTATTATCAAGCTTTTTGCTTCATTTGCACTGGAATAAAATAAATAGCCTTTAAAAATCTATGGGAATGGGGAAAATAATTTTGATCATCACGCTGCTATGCCTTTCATGCGGGATAAATGCGAATGAATTCATGTTTAAACATCTGGAGGTTAAAGATGGTCTTTCCAATAATCAGGTACTGGATATCTATAAAGATTCCGAAGGGTTTGTGTGGTTTGCCACTGCCTCCGGACTGGATAGGTATGACGGAAACCGGATAACTATATTCCGCAGTTCCGAAACAGACCAGACTTCTTTGCCGAATAATTATATTAAAAGCCTGCAAGAGGATAATAAAGGAAATTTATGGATATTGACGGGTAGCGGTTATGCTATCTATAATCCGGAAACCGAAACATTCAATCGCGATGTGCGCGGTTGGCTGTGGGAAGTGGGGATTGATGGAAATCCGGCATTGGTATATATAGATCATAATAAGAATATGTGGTTCTATGTGGCCGATAAAGGATGCTTTCTCTATATCCCTGAGTCCCAGTTGTTATATCCGCTTTTATTTGAGGCACAGCAGTTGCCCCAAGGCAGAATTACGGATATAGTGGAGTGTAAGGACGGTGTTCTGCTGGCTTATGATAACGGTACTTTGATTTGCCTGGACGAGAATACAAATAAGATTAAGTGGCAGCAGCAGGATATAGTAAAAGAAGTGGGGGCGGGGAAAACCGGAAACTTTGCTTTGTTTGTGGATAAAGATGATGATATTTGGGTGTATAGTCCATTGGGGCTGTGGGTGTATAACCCGGAGCAGAAGAAGTGGCAGTCTCATTTATACAATCTGATCAAACGCCAGCCTCATAATGTAGTGCGTGCCGTGGCGCAAGACAAGGAAGGGTGCATTTGGATTGGAAAAGAGCAGGAAGGAATTGATATTCTGGACAAGCAAACGGGTGAAGTGAGGCAGTTGCGTCACAAGACGGATGATGAACGCAGCTTGCAAAATAATGCGATAATGGCCCTGTATGAAGATGCCAACGAAATAATGTGGGTAGGTACGGATAGAAAAGGTATTTCTTATTATAATGAGAGTGCCTTTAAATTTGGTATAGAGCATGTGGGGGATATCACCTGCATGGCAGAAGACAAGAATAGCTATGTGTGGCTGGGAACCGGTGACGGCAAACTGATTTATTGGGATGCCACTATGGGCGAAAGGGCTGCTTTTGCCAATAGCGGTGACTGGGAGGCGGACGCGATTCTTTCCCTGCTGAAAGCCCGCGATGGTAAATTGTGGATCGGTACGTCGGGCGAAGGTCTGGTGTGCTATGATAACGGGCGGTTTACCCCATATAAGAATAAACAGGGACAGAATAACTCATTGATTCATAATGATGTGTGTGCTTTGGCAGAAAGTAGGGACGGGATTATCTGGATTGGAACTCCGGACAGGGGTGTGCAGAGCCTGAATCCCGGAACCGGTTTGTTTACTGCCTATAGTGCAAGCTCGGAAGGTTTGGCATCCGATCATATATCTTCGCTTTGCATCGGAAAAGATAATCAGTTATGGATAGGAACTGCCGAAGGGCTGTCTGTGTTGGATCTTGGAACAAAGAAGATTACCAATATGACGGGAACCAAATCGGGTAAAGAGCATTTTTCTAATCAAAATATAACTCAGATATACGAGGACAGCCGGGGATTGATATGGATAGGTACGCGTGAAGGACTGAATGTTTATAATCCCAAGACCGATGAACTTAGTGTACTACATAAGGAACAAGGACTGTCCAGTTCCATCATATCGGGTATCGTGGAAGACGGGAATCAGCATATCTGGGTGACCACCGCAAATGGTGTAACCAATATTATACCTGCAATAGATGACAAGAACGGGCGTTATAGTTTCCGTTGTTATGTATTTGATGATAAAGACGGATTGCAGAATTGTGAATTTAATGTGTCTTCTATCAAGAAGTTATCTTCCGGAGAAATTCTGATGGGAGGCTTGTATGGCATTAACTGTTTCCAGCCGGATGAAATCAAATATAACAAACTGCTTTCCAAGGTCTTGTTCACTCAGCTTTATCTGTTTAATGAAGAGGTAAAAGTGGGGAAGAAGTATGGCGACAGGATTATTCTGGATAAGGCATTGAACCGGGTAGGCAAGATTGAACTGGGTTATGAGCAGAATATATTCAGTGTACAGTTTGCTTCTGATAATTATATTCTTCCGGAGAAAATAAAGTATGCTTATAAACTGGAAGGATTCAGTGACGACTGGTTGACTACAACGGAAGGAAAGGTTACTTATACTAATCTGTCTCCCGGAACTTATACGCTGAAGGTGAAGGCCATAAACGGAGATGGATATAGTGGTGACGAAGAGGCTTCTTTGAAAATCATCGTTCAGCCTCCTTTCTGGTTGTCTATGTGGGCATATGCCATCTATGCGGCTTTATTGGTTATTGCCTTGATATTGATGCGTCATTTCATGAAGCGCAGCGTGCGTAATCAGCTCGACCGGAAACCGAAAAGTCAATCTCCTTCCTCTTCTGAGGTTATTGAAGAGAAGGTTTTGACTAAGGAGGAAGAAGAGGAAGCGGGACACGTGGATTTGATAGAGGTGAATGGGGTGTTGATGCTTCGTTCGATGGTTGAGAATGAGGACAAGATGGATCAAGGAGAAGAAAGCGAAGTGAAAATAATGAAAGAGGAAGTGAAGGAAGAGAAAGCGGTGGAAGAAGTGGGAAAAGTGGATCAGATAGAAGAGCCGGAAGAAATAAGTGAGCAGGAGACAAGAGTGGCGGAAGAAACAGGAGCAGATGAAGTAAACTTGATTGAGGACATAGACACGGTTTTAGATATTGCACCTCAACGGGCTATGATTATCCAGTTGACAGAGGAGAATGACCGGATAGTGACTCACGTTGTGCCACCCGAAGATCTTCCCGAAATGACCGGTATGTTGGGATTCCGTAAGAATATGCTTTCTACGGCTTCATCTGCCAGAGATTTGATAGGCGGTAGAAAAGTCGATGAATATGGAATGGTGGATGCTGAGGCTACTGCTGTTACGGCAGATGAAAGATTTATAGATCAAGCCATGAAGTATGTGGAAGATAATGTATCGCGTAGTGACTTCTCCGTGGAGGAATTGAGCCGCCATTTGGGGATGAGCCGCGTTAATCTGTATAAGAAGTTGTCGGCTATTACGGGTAAGACTCCCATTGAGTTTATCCGCGTGATTCGCCTGAAGCGCGCTGCCCGTTTGCTCCTTGAAAAGCGGCAGAACATATCCGAAGTCGCTTTTCAGGTAGGTTTTAATAATCCTAAGTATTTCAGTAAATATTTCAAGGAAGAATTTGGTGTGTTGCCTTCGGTGTACCAGGAGCGGGGAGGAGTGATAGAGGAAGAACAGTCGTAATTTTTGCCGGTGGCTAAAAACAAATTCCATTCTGCCGTTGTTTCATAGTATAAGTAATATATTAAAAAGAACGATAATATGGAACATACAGTTATACATGACGAGAAAGTGGATCGTTTCGAGGTATTCGAATCGGGACAAATCGCCTATCTGCAATACGAGGAGAAAAACGGAATTCTGGATATTCTTCATACGGTGGTACCTCCACAATTAGAGGGACAAGGGATAGCTCAGTCTTTGACGGAAGCCGCCATAGACTATGCCAAAGAAAAGAATCTTAAAATACGGCCTACCTGTGCGTATGCAAAGATGTTTTTCACAAGGCATACCCAATACAAAGAAATGTTGGTTGACTAAAATAAAATCAGGCACGGTGCGTAATGCAATCCGTGCCTGATTCGTTTTTGAACTCTCTTACTCTCTATCTTTAATCACATTGCTTATGTGTCATAATGTCCAATACCAGTTTGTCGGTTTCGTTCATGCCTTGTGAACCGATTCTGGTTAAATTGCGGATGCTGCGGTCTACATCATCGTCAATGATACCTTCTACGGATGATACGCATTTATGTTCCATTGCCAGGATAGCCGAGAACAGGGCGGTAGAAACACCGCTGCTTAGTTTTAATGCACAACTGGGTTTGGCTCCGTCACAAATCATGCCGGTGAGGTTGGCAATCATGTTCTGCACAGCAAAAGTGATTTGCTCGTAACTTCCTCCCATCAGATAAGTGATGCCGCAACTGGAACCTGTGGCGGCTACTACACATCCGCACAAGGCAGAAAGGCGTCCCAAACTCTGCTTGATATAAATAACGGTTAAGTGGCTCAGTGTCAGTGCGCGGATCAGTTGTTCTTCCGTTACATTATTGTCTTCTGCATATACCACTACCGGCAATGTGGCGGTGATGCCTTGGTTGCCACTGCCGGAATTGCTCATGACCGGAATCATGGCTCCTGCCATGCGGGCATCACAAGCGGCGGAAGTATAAGACAGGATATGGCTGAATGTGTTGCTTCCCAACAGTTGTTCTTCGCTCTTGCTGCTTTTCAGAATTTTACCTAGTTGGTGACCGTAGTTTCCTTGGAAAGAACGCTCGGCAGCGGCTTTATTCAGACGTTTGGTTTCAAGAATAAAACGAAGTTCGTCCAGTGGGGTAGTTGTAGCGAACTCATAAACTTTGCGCAAGTTCAGTTCCGGTTCCTGTGTTTCTTCATCGGATGTGGCGGTGGCTTGTTTGTTCAGTAACACTTCTTCATTGCGGGCTACATAAACAAAGTTGGTGTGTCCGCCTGCAATGATGGCAGTGGCTTGGTCTGTACCTGCTTCACAACTGATTTCGATGTATAGCTTTTCTTCTATATTTTCTTTTAGCTTGATGCAGATGGCTTGGGATTCGATCAGCTTCTTGCCTTCTTCTACTGCTTCGGGGGTACTGTCTTTCAGTACTTCCAGTTGGTATTCGGACTTTCCGATCAGTGCACCTAATGAGATGGCGATGGGGAGGCCGATCATTCCTGTTCCGGGAATACCTACTCCCATGGCATTTTTCAGAATATTGGCACTGAGGCGGGCCTTTATTCTTTCAGGTCTTTTACCTAGTGTTTCTGTTGCTTTGGCTACGCAAAGAGCTACGGCGATGGGTTCTGTGCATCCAATGGCAGGAACCACTTCGCGGTTTATAAGGGCAATGATTTGCTCTCTTTCTGGTTTGGCAATCATAGTATGTTCATTTTATTAAAGATCTTGTTTTATGGAGCCGTTATTGTTTTTCATTCACTGTAGGGGCAGATTGAATCTGCCCGATAACATTCTGAAAGGTGTATGTATTCGGGCGGATTCAATCCGCCCCTACAGTAAATGGGGAACCATCAATATGGAAAATATTCCATCCGAATGGAAACTCCGCCCGGCGTGTGGCCCGGTTATTTCTTATAATTCTGTAATCCGGTTTGCAGGAAGTCTACATACTTATCAATATCCTCATCATAAGAATATGACTTGTTCAATGGCTTTCCTTCATTATCTATCAATACATAGAACGGCTGTGCATTGGCACCGAATTTAGAACGCTGCAAGTAACTCCACTTATCACCTACGGTACGCAATGTACGTTCCTTGCCATTCTCCATCACTTTAATGTGTTCGGGCAGCGGAGTCTTATTATCTACGAACAATGTAATCAATACATAATCATTCGTCATTATGTTGCTCACTTTAGGATCTGTCCATACGGCAGCCTCCATCTTACGGCAGTTTACGCATCCGTAACCGGTGAAGTCTAGCATAACCGGCTTACCATTGCGTTTTGCATATTCCATACCGGCATCATAATCATCAAACTTAGCATGAACCTCATTATTATATAAATTGAAATCCTGAGTATTCATAGGAGGAGCAAATGCGCTGACAGCCTTCAAAGGAGCACCCCATAAGCCCGGAACCATGTAAACGGCAAATGCCAGTGAAATAAGAGCCATGAAGAAGCGGGATACACTTACTTTGTCGTCATCATCATCGTGCGGGAACTTGATCTTGCCCAACAGGTAGAAGCCCAGCAGAGTAAAGATAACGATCCACAAAGCCAGGAATGTTTCACGATCTAGGATTCCCCATCCGTAAGCCAAATCGGCTACTGATAAGAACTTCAAAGCAAATGCGAGTTCCAGGAAGCCCAATACAACTTTGATTACGTTCATCCATCCGCCGGATTTAGGCATAGACTTCAACCAAGACGGGAACATGGCAAACAAAGTGAACGGCAATGCCAATGCAATGGCGAAACCTAACATTCCGATAGCGGGTGCAACCACGCTGCCTGTAGTGGAAACTTCTACCAGCAAGAAGCCGATGATAGGACCTGTACATGAGAAAGAAACCAATGACAATGTGAATGCCATCAGGAAGATGCTCAGCAAACCGCTGGTCTGTTCCGCTTTGCTGTCTACTGCGCTACTCCACTTGGCTGGCAATGTCAGTTCGAACGCTCCGAAGAATGAAGCGGCAAACACAATCAGCATCAGGCAGAAAAGTATATTGAAGACAGCATTGGTAGAAAGTGCATTCAAGGCACTGGCACCGAATATTAAGGTAATGGCAAGGCCTAATAATACATAGATCACCACAATGGAAGCACCGTATGTCCATGCATCGCGGATACCTTTTTTCTTATCTTTGCTACGTTTCAGGAAGAAACTTACTGTCATAGGAATGATGGGCCATACGCAAGGAGTGAACAAAGCCAGCAATCCACCGATGAATCCGGCAAAGAAGATATAAACCCATGAACGGTCTTGCTGTGAAGTGGTTTCACCATAAGCATTCAGCTCCTGAATAACGGGTGTCCAATAATCTTGTACAGATGTGTCATTGCCCGCCAATGCGGCAGTTGCAGCACTGTCTGTGGCAGCAGGCGTTTCGGTTGCAACAGTCTCTGTGGCGGTGGTTTCTGTAGCTTCTACCTTTTCCGGTTCTGCTGTTTCTGTCTTCGCAGCAGCTTTTGCAACTCCTTTTCCTGAGAAAGAGAAAGGTACTTCGGTAGGAGGCAGACAGTTTTCATCGTTACATGCACCAAATTCCATGTAACCTTCTACTCTATAAGTAGCGCCTGTTATTTTTAATTTCTGAATGAAAGTGGCAGTGTGCTCGAAGTAACGTAATTTCATCTCGAACACCTTGTCGAAGTTTTCAATTTCTTTACCTTGAGGAGTCAGCTTTCCTACTAATTCTGCGCCCTCTATCTTTTCTGCATTGAAGGTTGCAGAGATAGGACCGCCCGAAGGAAGATCGGTAGAGTAAACATGCCATCCGGCATCTATTTTACCTGTGAATACAATTTGCGCTTCCGTGTCGGAAATCGTTTTTAACTCGGCTTTAAATTGTACCGGGTCCTGAATCTGGGCAATCGCCGGAATCAGTGCCATCAGAATAAAGAGGCAGCTTACAAAAAACTTCTTTTTCATTACGTGTATTTTATTTGGATTAATATTCGTAATGCAAAGAAAGGGATAATATCCCGGAAATGCTTGCCTATACCTATATAAATATCGGCAATTTCCGTTTTTGAAATAAAAAACCGGGATGTTTGATGGCTTATTGCTCTTTTTGAAGTTGCAAAACTTTGTTCCGGTATTGAGATGGAGTCATTCCCACTGCCGACTGGAAAAGATTATAAAAGGTGGAAATAGAGTTGAAACCCAGATCGGCGGATATGGCTTTCAGTGGAGTATCGTTGGCTGGGTCGGACAGGAGGCGTATGGCTTCCTCTATGCGGAAGCGGTTCACGTAATGGGTGAATGATAACTTTGCCTGTTCGTTGATGATGCGCGACAGATAAGTGCGGTTTGTTCCAAGTAACTCCGCTACTTTATCTTTGGTGATAAAATTAT
>OGIU01001611.1_pt1 | contig 10453 bp, 8 predicted proteins | sample 1571791 | NCBI WGS metagenome assembly OGIU01 (sample SAMEA2582104, study PRJEB24529) | metagenome | biome: Human gut stool | place: China | collected 2011
TTGCTGGTGTGGTGGCGGGATTGAGCTATGGTCGTGTAGAGCAACTGTGTTTGTGATGGGGAGGATGTGACTGGGTTGGATAAAGGACTTTCTTGAAGGTTTAAGTGGAGTTTAGAGGCTGTAGGATTTTATAAAATGTGTAGCAATTTTCGCACACGATGTGCGAAAAAGGCGCATTCGAGCCATGGATGGCGAGTATGCGCCGGTTGCGGACGGTGACTGTAACGCGGATAAAATCCGTACAGCGTCTTAATGACACGTTCCACCTTTAAGAAAGTCCTTTATCCAACCCAGTCACACCTTGCTGGACATAAAAGAAGGAGGACATTATGAAGGTTATATCTATTGTTGATGATGATTATGGAATTATGTTTAATAACAGACGAGTTTCTAAGGACAGTGTTCTTAATGAGCATATTATTAAGATGCTTGATGGCGGGAAGTTATGGCTTTCTTTATATAGTAAGCAGCTTTTTGGTGATTATGAAAATATTGAGGTTAATCAGGAGTTTGGTTTTGCTGGAAAGGACGATTTCTGTTTTGTTGAGGACTCTGAGATTGTTTCTTATGAGGATATGGTGGATGAGATTTATCTGTATAAGTGGAACAGGAAGTATCCTTCTGATGTGAAGTTTCCTAAGGATATGCTTAATGATTTTAAGCTGGAGGGTTCTACTGATTTTGAGGGTAATTCTCATGAGAAAATTACTGAAGAAAGATATGTAAGAAAGAAATAAGGAAAAATACATGCGTAATATAAGGTTAGAAGTGCTAAGGAGAGTAACCGCATTTTTACTGGTGTTCTTTATTGTAGGAATCGGATTTGGGTTAAGCGGATGCTCTTCTAAGAAGGATAATCAGGCTGGTACTGTGGGGAGTGCTGAGGTTCAGAGTACGGCTGTTGCAGATGATATGGCATCTTTAGTATATCAGGGTGAACCGTATGTTGTAATTAATGATAATAACCCAGCGTTTAATGATGCTGACTTCACGACTATATCATTTGAGAGTTACGGAGAACTGGATGAACTTGGAAGATGTACTACTGCATTTGCTAATATAGGTAAAGACATTATGCCTACTGAGAAACGTGGTGCAATTGGTGAAGTAAAACCTACGGGATGGCAGACAGCAAAATACGATAGTGTTGATGGTAAATATCTGTATAACAGGTGCCATCTTATAGGTTATCAGCTTACTGGTGAGAATGCCAATGAAAAGAATCTGATTACAGGAACAAGATATCTTAATGTTGATGGTATGCTGCCTTTTGAAAATATGGTAGCAGATTACATAAAGGAAACTGGTAATCATGTTCTGTACCGCGTAACACCCGTATTTTCTGGCGATAATCTTGTTGCCAGCGGTGTGCAGATGGAGGCTAAGTCAGTTGAGGATAATGGTGATGGAATTCTTTTCAATGTGTATTGTTTTAATGCACAGCCGGGAATTGCTATTGATTATGCAACAGGTAACAGCCATCTGGACAATTCAGTGACAGAGAGCAGTTCACAGGCGGCAGTTTCTGATTCTGCAAATGTGCAGACATATGTACTTAATACGAATACTAAGAAGTTCCATAAGGAATCCTGCAACAGTGCCAAGAGCATGGATGCTTCCAATAAAAAGATTTATACAGGAAGCAGGCAGGAGATTATTGATATGGGGTATGAGGCTTGTGGTGTGTGCAAGCCGTAAAATAGTTATTTGAATTGAATTAAATTTAATAATATGGTAAGATTCTGACAGAGAAACCGGATAATATAATAGTTAGCTTGTTTATACATGGAAAGGAATTTTTATGAGAAAAATCAAACTAATACTGTTATTTTGCGCTGTTTTTCTGTCAATTTTGTTATTAACAGGTGATAAAGACAGGATACAGGCAGATGATGATGACAGTAATTTTACTAATTTAGTGGTATTTGCCAGATTTGCAGGTGAAACCGAATTTATAAATGATGTATATGAAGGCAGTTCTGTTAGAAAAATAACAGATAATTCATATAATGCAGGTTCATATAGTGTAGGCGATTATTACAGATGTGTATCAGATAACAAATTAAGAATGAGAAGTGTATATCTATATGATAATGGCGGCTCAATTGTACTTTCACATCCTCGTGGGTATTATGCAGAGTACAGCGATATTAATACTATTGGTTATAAAGATGCTTCGGAGCGTGCAAGCAGAATGTATGAGCTTAGGCAGGAGTGGTCAGAAGCTGTTAATAATGCCATATCATCTGGTAATAAAATTTCTGATTATAATAATACTGTATACTATGACTATGGTGTGCTTGATAAAGATAACAATGGTACTATTGATTCAATTACAATTATTTATAAGAATAATGGGGCAGGTAATATATCAGTAAGCTGGTCATCACCATTGTGGAATTATACAGATTATGTTAATAATATTTCTGTTAATACCGGCAAAAAAACTATTAATAGTTACAAATATGTCCAGATAACCAATTCGTATTGTAAGCCTGATGGTGATACTAACGGATATTTATTTAAGGATGAGGATGACCGGGTATTTGTATCAATCGCAACAGCAGTACATGAAATGGGACATATTATGGGGCTGAAGGATTTATATAACTCAAAGAATGCGTCACCAGTGTATTTCATGTCAGTTATGGCAAAGCATATATCTCCAGTTCCACAGTTTATGTCTCTTAAAGAAAAAGAAGTATTAGGCTGGGTTGATGAGAATGATATTAAGATGATTTTGTCTGAAGGAGAATATAGTCTTAAAGCATTAGGAACTTCAGGTACGGATAATATTACAGGATATAAGATGGATATTCCGGAAAAGGGTAAGACATTGTATCTTGAGTACAGAAACTTTGAGAATAATGGCAACAAATATGATTCTCAGTATAAGCAGCTGTTCAAGATTAATGGAAACAGAGTGGATAAAATTTCATTAAAATCCGGGCTGGTATGTTATCTTATAGACAGTGACACTAAGTTTCCAAGTAATATGTATTTTTCATCACCTAAATGGAATTATGAAGTTCTTGGTGGACAGTATAACACAAAGGCAGATGCAGCATTAGGAATAGGTGAAGATATATGGATTTACGGAGATATTTATATCAGTGTCAATTCAATCGAGAATAATATACTCACATTTGAAATAAAGGGTGGCATTCCAGAGCATATTCATAGTGGCGGAGAGGCAACATGCGTCAATCGTGCAGTGTGTGAAGTGTGTCATAAGGAATATGGTGAATTAAATAAGGATAATCATAAGTTACAGCATGTAGAAGCTAAAGCAGCTACAGTGACTCAGGAAGGTAATATTGAATATTATTACTGCTCTTTATGTTTAAAATACTTTGCAGATTCAAATGCATCAAAGCAGATAGACAAAGATAGTGTTGTTACATCAAAACTGACGCCAGAAATAATTGAAGGTGATAAATGTATAATTGATAAGAATTCCGATAAGGCAATTACATTTAAGTCTAATGCAGCATTTTCAGATTTTGTAAAAGTAGAACTTGATGGCAGAGAGCTTGTAAAAGACAAGGATTATACGGTAAAAGCAGGAAGTATTATTGTAACACTTAATCCAGATTTAATAAAAAAATTATCGACGGGAGAGCATGTTATAGGTATTGTTTCATTGAGTGGAACAGCTAGTGCACATTTTACTGTTAAAGAACCGGAGACGGAACCAGTGACAGAACCGGAGACAAAACCAGTGACGGAAAGCAGCAGGGAAACAGAATCTGAAACTGAGGACATCAAGGAGACTGAAAGTAGTAAAGAAACAGAAAGTATCAAAGAATCTGAAACAGAGACAGAGACCATCAGTCAGATAGAATCAGAAACAACAAGCCAGTATACATTTGATGAGAATGAAACAAATGCATCATCAATTAACACTGGGGACAGAAATCATGGGAAATTATGGCTTGTAATAGCAATTATTGCGTTGGCTGGATGTATTGCAGCAGCAGTTATGTATGTTGTTTCAAAGCGAAAGTAATAAAAACTGAATAGCAACTGATAATACAAAACAGGAGTAGGTCAATAGCTTAACTCCTGTTTTGTGTTATAAAATATAGTTGTTATTCAGTAAATGTTCCAACCAATTTAACAAGCATAGCAACGGTCATATCCATGCCTTCAACAGTAATATGTTCATAGGGACCGTGGTAAGCGTGTCCTCCAGTTCCAAGGTTAGGGCATGGAAGTCCCTTGAAGCTTAACTGACAGCCGTCTGTTCCTCCGCGGATAGGAAGGATAAGCGGTGTTATATCAGCCTGTTCACAGGCTTTCTTTGCATTGTCAATAAGATTCATGCATCCTGCAATGATTTCGGACATATTTTTATACTGGTCTTTAATGGTGAGTGTGACAGTTCCTTCACCCCACTTTTCATTCATATTCTTTTCGATTAATCGCAGAGTATTTTTCTTTGCTTCAAATAAATTCTTATCATGGTCTCTTACTATATAATTAAGCGAAGCCTCACTGACATCACCAGACATGCTGACAAGATGGTAGAAGCCTTCGTAATCTTCTGTGCCGCGAGGGGTTTCCATTGCAGGAAGCGCGTTGTTAATCTCTATTGCAACAAGACTGGCATTAATCATGGTGTCTTTGGCAGAACCTGGGTGTACATTGAAGCCTTTAATGTGAAAATCAGCTTTGCATGCGTTGAAGTTTTCGTACTGAATCTCGCCTTCTGTGTCGCCGTCAATTGTATAGGCGTATTTGGCACCAAATTGTTCTATGTTAAAATGTTCAGCTCCCATGCCGATTTCTTCATCAGGTGTGAATGCTACACATATTGTTCCATGAGGTATATTGCCTTTCTGCAAATGTTCTATCATAGTCAGGATTTCGGCAATACCTGCTTTGTCATCGGCACCAAATATAGTGCTTCCATCTGATGTGATAAGTGTACGACCCTTAAGAGTGCCAAGATGAGGAAAATCATGTACAGAGAGGGTTATTCCCGCAGGCAGTGTGAGTGATACACCATTAAAGTTTTCTGTTATTACTGGTGTAATATCGTGATTGCAATAATCGGACACAGTATCCATATGTGCAATAAATCCGATAGCAGGTACATTTTCATAACCTTCGGTTGCCGGAAGTTTACCATACAGGTAACACATATCGTCAAGTACAATGTCCGATAAATTCAATCCTTCCATCTCATTTTTAAGATACTTTGCTAACTCAAACTGGCATGCAGATGAGGGCGTGGTTTCGCTGTTTTCGTCACTTGGTGTACGGAAAGTGACATATTTTAATAATCTTTCATATGCTTTCATGGTAATTCTCCATTCTGTGGATTGATATTCATATATTAACATATTCTGGTGGAAATATACGGATTATGCGCAAAAAATAAAAGATTATCAATATATAAAATAAACTCCATTCAATGGGACGGAGAAGAATATAAGGATAATGGTATACTTTGCAGAAATGCAGTTGCAAAAGGTAATAAGGTGGTAAATGATTATACATCTTTGTATGGAGGAGATGCATATCTTCCTGCCAATAATCTGGCTTATAAATATGTTGCTTAATTAATAATCACCCAGCAGTGGTTACATTTGGAGCATTAACAGTTCTGATAGTAATTTCCTGCGTGGTAGTATTTCTTGTATTCTTAAAAAGAAGACAGATGAATAAATACGAAAAGTATTAACATACAGACACCAGCACGTTAAGGTTAAATGTGCTGGTGTTTTCTATATCATATGTATTTATCATTCTTTGATGAGATGTTTACCAGTCCAAAAGACAGTGCAAAAAGTATAATAACGAAGGCCACGAAATATAGACCTCCCATTGTATTTTCCATGGAAGCTATAAAATCATATGAGCCATGTAATAGAACTGGTAACACAATGCTGAATATTCTGAATATCTTGGAGCTAAACATTTTTCCCCGATTATGCTGTTTTCTTGCGAGACCATAGAATACACCCATAAACACACCAAAACAGGCATGTCCTGGAATTGCTGTTATTGCTCTTACAATAGCAGTTGAAAAACCATATGATAAAACATAGTTGATATTTTCCCAAAGGGCAAATCCGAGAGAAACAAATACTGCATATACAACACCGTCATACTGGCAGTTAAATTCTGGATTATTCCATGTCCGTTTTTTTAAGAAGAAATACTTTGAGCTTTCTTCGGCTATGGCAACAATAACAAAATAAAGAATTATCTGATACAGCAATGTATTTTCGGGAACAAAGCATGATAAAATCCATTCCCCTATTTTTTCCTCAATTAAGGCAATAATGGTGGATAGAATTCCCGCAATAACTAGCTGTCTTAAAAGGTAGCCGCTTTCCTTTTCCATTCTGTCTGCTCTGTATACTTTAATCATAAGGAATACCGCAGGAATAACTGCCGCTAATATTAATATCCAGTTATACATCATTATAGGTTCCAATATAAAATAAAACATATATCTGCTTGCTCCTTATTGTGCTTTTTATTTCTATTTTATAATTATATATCTCATATATTCTGATAACAAGCTGCTTTATAATATATTAATAAATGGAAGTGCGAAATCATGGCAGTCGGTTAGATGCTATGAAAAACAGAAATATATTTCTTGCTGATGGCAAAAGTATGATTAAAATGTAAAGAAAGAATAAGGCAGGTACAAGGAGGAGCTGCATGAATGATGATTATCATGTAATAAAAAGACTATTGATTGAAACAATGCATGCTTAAACTAAAAAGATATGCATCGTGCAGCATAAATAACATTAGATAAAATACAGGTATTGATTTAAGTTCTTACTTTGCGCATGATATCGAAACTTATAGAAATTAAGAAAAAACGGTATGAAATAATTCCAGAATATAAGCGAATCTATTCGCTAGATATAGCAATAGATTTAAAGACATTAGATTTTCATGATAGGAGTTATTTATTAACAGATGAGCAGATATTTTAGTATGACATGATATTTAAAAACGATAATATCCTTTTGTGAAGAAAGTTTCATAGAAGCTGAGCAAATTTTCAATAAAGTTGTGAAATTTGATTTTCATAATAGTTCATCTCCTTTCTTACAACGACATTGTATAACACGAAAAAGCATAATACATGCCAAAACAAAAAAATAAATAGACAAAAATTGCAAGATGGAGAGTGTATATTTGGATATAATAAGTCAATAGTCTATAAAAGGATATAAAGTTATTATTAAAAATTAAAACTATTTGGTAGACTATGCATATTACATCGGATAAAAACGATGAGTAAAGAAGATTGCATAAAAGCTAAGTAACTTATTAATAAAATTATGTAATTTGATTTTCATAGAATTTCATCTCCTTTCTGATTATGTTTTTGTTATAGAATATAAAAAGGAAAAATACTTGCCAAAATAAAGAAATAAGTAGTCAAAAGTTGCTTAAAGATTTTTTATATAAAAACTAAGAAAATAAATATTTTAACAGAAATACATTAGATTATTTAGGAAAATAATCAGCAGCAAATATGAGAATAGTTATGTTGTGATAAAAGTAGAAAAAAGCTCTGTGTGCAATGCACATGAGATTTTTTCTACTTTTTTAATTGAAATGTAAAAATTTCAGATTACTTGTATATGTGAATTATTACAGTCGTATCATTTAGTGCATATTTTATTCAATATATTTTATTTAAAATTCTGAATAAATGATATATATATACCTTATCAAAGAAATAAATGGAAAGGAAGTAGGTATTTATGTTGTTAAAAGAAAAAACAAAACGAAGTCTTGAAACCATGCGTTTGCACGAAAGAATAAACTATGGATATAAAATAGTTATCACAATGATGTTGACATCCGGATTAATTTCTATGATAGTAATAGGGATTCTATTTGCAAATATGTTTAACTATGTTAAAAAAGTTAATGTGGCTGATACGGCAGTGAAAATATGTAGAATTGATGTGAATGCGGCTGCCCGGAACATAAGGGAAATGGCATTAAATGATGATTCTGGTTACAAGGAGACTGTAGAAAAGCTACTAGGTGAGGTCAAGGACGAATTGCTAGTTATGCAAGACACAGGGGTTGTTTCTGATGATCTTTTTAACGAATATTCATCAGCACTAACAGATTGGGAAACAAGGGATTTGATATAATAAAACAAATTGAAAAGGGACAAGATAAAGACGCTGTTGAAGACATACTTGGTGAATGTACGCCATCGTTAAATAAATTGGTGAGTATTGCACAGAAAATAGATTTACTGACAGGTGAACAGAGCGTTAAGGCAGTAAGAAAAACGCTGATATCAGCTTTTGTGGGATTTGTGGTTATTATTGTATGTCTTATTATTGCAGTTATTTTATCACGAAAAACAGGAAAAAAGATTCTTACAACTATTTTAGAACCACTGCATGAAATTGAAAATGCAGCCAAGGAACTAACTGAGGGAAATTTGCACAGTACATTGGAGTATAAGTCAGAGGATGAAATTGGTCGACTTGCTCAGAGTATGCGTGAGTCAATATATATTTTGGGTTCATATGTAGATGATATTGACCGTGCCATGAAACTGTTTTCAGATGGTAATTTTGATGTAAAACCAGAGGTTGAATGGAAAGGCGATTTTATTGGTATTTTAAATTCATTTTTAGCATTTGAGAAAAGTATGTCAAGTACGGTAAAAGGTATACGGCATGTATCGGAGGAAGTGTCTAGTGGAGCAGAGCAGGTGTCAATGAGCTCAAATGAATTGGCAGAAGGAGCAACAAATCAGGCAGCTGTTGTTGAAGAACTTACTGCGACTGTTTCAAATGTTTCTGAACAAGTTGAAAAGAATTCAAAGACGACAAAAGAAATAAGTAAAAGGGTTGAAAAATTAGGGGATAATATTCTAGAAAGTAACAGCAAAATGCATGAAATGGTCAACTCAATGAATGAAATCAGCAAGGCCTCAAAGGAGATTGATAAAATTATTACAACAATCAATGAAATTGCAAGTCAGACAAACTTATTAGCCTTGAATGCATCTATTGAGGCTGCAAGAGCTGGGGAAGCAGGAAAAGGATTTGCAGTTGTAGCAAATCAAGTTAATATTTTAGCTGACCAGAGTGCTCAGGCAGCGAGAGAATCATCAGCACTGATTGCCACCTCCGTGGAAGCAGTGGAAAATGGGATGGTTGTAGCAGAAGATACGGCAAAACAGCTTGAAGAAGTGGCAGGTGAGTCAAAAATAATTACAGATGAAGTGATGAGAATTGCGGACACATTAGAAACACAGACAGAGGAAATATTACAGATTAATGAGGGCATAGAACAGATTAATGATGTGGTTCAGTCTAATTCAGCAACGTTCGAGGAATGTGCAGCAGCAAGTCAGGAGATGAGCAGTGAGGCAGAAAATTTGAATGAAATGATTCAAAAATTTAAGGTTGCTGAGTTTAATGAATAAAATTATCTTAATATGAATGGGATTCTTATTGCTGGAAACGGTTATGATATGCTTAAAGCATACTATGCTATATTGAGAGCATTGTATAAGTATTCATGATATATAGATAAATATAACAGACTAAAAAGAGAGGCGTTATTTTGATAACGTCTCTTTTTGTGATTTATTAAAACAGTATAAATTAATAAAAATGGGAACTGAAAATCTTTCAAAAACGCTGTGGGATTGATATTTTTTATGGGGAATTATCTCTTGGTTACCTGAAATAATAGATGTATATGTGTTTGATTTCATGCCAAAAGAGAATAAAAACTAGACAATAATTGCATATATGGCATGTTATAAATGTCAGAATTTTATATAAAGTAAGCAGTATCATTTTGTGCATACTTTGTATAATTTATGAAATTGTCTTTTACATATATTTGTTATATCTTTGATATAACAAAATTGTGGGAATAAAATAATTGGTATTTTGAAAGGAGAAGTTTCACATGGAAGAAAAGAGGTACCTGAAATGGTATAACAAGGTGGGGTATGGATCAGGAGATTTTGCAGGAAATGTTGTGTATGCATTTCTCTCATCATTTGTAATGCTGTATCTGACAAATACGGTAGGTTTAAATCCGGGTATTATCGGAACGCTGATTATGGTATCAAAGCTGTTTGATGGAATCAGCGATATGTTCTTTGGAACTATGATTGATAAAACAAAAAGTAGACTTGGAAAAGCTAGACCATGGATGTTATATGCGTATATAGGTTGTGCCGTAACACTCGTTGCAAACTTTGCGATTCCAGACAGTCTTGGGACAACTGCACAGTACATATGGTTCTTTATAGCATATACATTGTTAAATGCAGTATTTTTCACTGCAAACAATATAGCATATGCATCATTAGTTACTTTTTGTACAAAAAACAGCAGGGAACGTGTAGAGATGGGATCATGTCGATTTATCTTTGCATTTTCGACAAGCTTACTGATTCAGTCTGTTACAGTCCAGTTTG
>OGIU01001616.1_pt1 | contig 10424 bp, 7 predicted proteins | sample 1571791 | NCBI WGS metagenome assembly OGIU01 (sample SAMEA2582104, study PRJEB24529) | metagenome | biome: Human gut stool | place: China | collected 2011
GATTCATTTTGAAACGGTCGGCCTTTTCAAACTCCGGCAGTCTACGGATGATCTGCCGGTATTTCGGCCTTGCCTTTTTCGTAATGGCTCTTGCGGTGGCAGCATCATAGCCCAGCACTGCCGTCAGCTGCTTCTGAAACGATTTCGCAAACACGGCCCACATCGCCATAGGGATTCCCATCCAACGCATTTTACTTTTCCCCTTTCCATTCTGCCAGCACCCGGCACATCCGTTTCTCGATGTCTATCCGGGTCTGGCGGCATTCCTTCGGATATTTCCGGGCCGCATGGAAGGCCCATTTCACAAATAGGCCGGAGCCAACCGGCAGCATAATTTTCAGCATCCCCTCCGGGAAAACGAAGTGGGTGCCGTGGGCATAAACCATCGTCTCGATCTCGCATTCATGCGGTTTTTCGGCAAGGCGCTTTTCCATCCGGCGGATATACTTTGCGGTGTCCCACAGCGCATCGTCCTCCGCGCCGATCAGCAGCAGCTTTCCCCGGATGTTTTCAACGGGAATGTATTCTTCCGGCTCGATCGGATGAGCTGTCTCGGAATCGTCAAACAGCTTGCGGGAGTTTACCATATCGCCGGCGCGTTTGCTCTCGGCGGCGATGCAATGCCAATAGTCGGGATGCTGATAGCAAAACGGCATATAGGGCAGCGGCTTGCCTCGGTAGGAGAACAGTGATTCACCCTCGACCGGCCACTCCTTGCAGCCGTCCCTTTTGCCCTGCAGAAAGCCCTGCCACACAAAGTCGCTGGGTGTCATGGCAATGGTCAGGGTGATATCCGGGAACATGGCAGCCGCTGTCAGCGCAAGCGTTCCGGTGGTCGATGCACCGGCAATGCCGATCTTTCTGTTACCGTTAGCTTTCAGCCATGAAATTGCCGTCTCCACACGCTCAAGCGGGTAATTATGATGTCCGTAATCTTTTTTCGCGGGCGACATTGTGAGCACATTTACACCGCATCCGCAAAGCCATTTCACTGCCGAGCGCGCAAGCCGATCCTCCGGATCATCCCCGATCATCGTGATGACCGCACAGTCTGAACCGCCGGCACACGCCCAATACGCACCGTAAAAGCCATTGAGTTCCACATCAAAGTGCAGGTGTTTCATGCTCTCTCTCCAAATCCGATCTTCACGATCTGCATTTTCATCCCGTTGTCCCCAACCCTTGCGAGGAATCGGAAAAAGCCGCTGACAGAAGGGTCTTTCAAATCGTTGTAGCCCAGCATATAGCCCCGGCTGGATACCTCCAAACGGTTGTCCCATGGGGAAAGCTCACTTTTGGCATCCGAAACGGCGAAATATGCCCCCACATCCTTGATCTTTGCAGTCTTGAGCCATGTTTTTGCGATCATCTTCACCGCCGTACGGTTGGCGGCATCAAAGACCAGCACACCGCCGGGGAAAGCGTCTGCCATCCCCCGCACCAGTTCCCGGACCTGCTGGATCGGGAAGTAATAGAACACCCCGGAGGCAAAGAACACCGCCCCGCCGGAGGCATCAATCTTGTCAAACCATGCGGGGTCTTTCAGGTCGCAGGGGATGTTTTGCTCCCGCTCCCCGGCGGGCAGTAGCTGCTGCCGCAAGGCGATCACATCCGGGAAGTCCAGATTGTAGATCTTGCAGCTGCCGTTGTCGCAGGCTCTGCCGGTGCTGTCCAGCCCACAGCCCAGATTGACCACCGCTGCGCAGGGGTGCGTTTTCAGGTATGCCTGCACCTCAAAGGTAAGGTCGTTCTGCCGCATGGCCACCTCCAGCGCACCGAACCGCTGCATCAGACTGCGGGAGCTTTTCTCCGCCCCTGAAAAATCGTAGTCGATCTGGTCGAGCAGACGAACCGCGGTTTCATCCCGGTAAAGGTTCGGGTACAGCTCCGTACACAGCTTCCGGGAATACAGCGGGAGGATCAGCGTCTCCTGCACGGTGTTTTTCTCGATTTTATATTTCATATCGGGTCCTCACACTTTCTGATAAACAGCAGCTTCGGCATACCGTCCTGCTCAGCGATAAATGCCAGCATTTCAGCAAAGCCCTTCGGATCACGAATCTGATATTGCATGTGATCGTATCCCTCAAAGACGGGATAATGGCCGCAGGGGTAGGCTTCCATCACTGCCTGACGGTATTTGAAATGCTCTTCTATGCTGCCAAACTCGAAATAGAGATGCTTTTGCAGTTCTTCGGAAAGTGCTGGAAAGGGTTTATCCTCCAGGCTGTCCAGAATATGCCGCCGCAAATTTGTATAGGTCAGATTTTTCCCTGCGGCTATAAAATACGGCTTTATGGAATCATCGTCACACCACAGGATCTTTTTCAATGTGCCGCCCTTTGACCAGTACAGGCTCTTGATGGCCAGATACAGAAACGGTGTCATCATGCGGCGCGTACCTTTTCCGATTTGTGCAAACTGCCCGCCATCGAAGAAAACGTGTCCAATGGGCAGCTTCGTGCTTGTCAAAAATGCCATGGCAAGGTCGGCACCGATCGAAGAAGCAACAACCAGTTCAAGGTATTCCACTCCCTGCGATTGCAGGTATTCTTCCACCTGACGAACCTCGTCTGCCTTGCTGACATATTTCTGCCCTTTGCAGTACACGGTGGAGGTTGGTAAAATGCAGAAATACCGATTCTGTAAATATTGCGCAACCGGTTCGCTGCTCTCTCCCGTCACGCCCATTGCATGAAAAAACAAAACAGCGGGATCATTCCGATTTCCAAATGTCTTAAACCTCATCGCAGTTCCTTTCCTCAATGAATAAAAGCAGTCATCATTGCCGCCAGCACCGCCGCTATGACTGCCATGCCTACCGTACCAAAAAGCCATTTTTTCTGCTTGTCTTTTGCGGTAATGTACGGCTTCAGATCCTCTGTTCCGGGGATCGTCCATGCGTTCGTATGCCCCACCCAATAGCCGTCAACCAACAGGCGGTCCATGAGATTCATAACGGACAAGATAACGAGTAACTGCCAGAAACCCTGAACAAAGCCCTTTGCACCGTTTATCCCATAGACACAGACCAGCACATAGCCGATATAGCCGGGAATGCAGACTGCTTTGAACAGCAGGCTGTTGCGTCGGATGCGTTCCGGGCTTGTATGCCCCACCATACAGTTCGTACTCGAACCCAATTCTTTACGAAAAAGGATTCGGGTACGTTTTTTGTTTACAGAAAGTTCTGCGGAAGGAGTACGTAGAACGGTAAACAGGAGCAAGTAAAGGCAGGGTATCACCATGGAGGTGGTGCCCTGCCTTTGCATTTGAATTGGGTAGAGAAAACCACTTTTGTCCAAAAGATAAGTTTGTTCCATCTACCATGATGGAATCTCCCTATGCTTTTCACACAAAAATCACCAAACAGAGTGAACGCTCGATTGCATCATCAGGATATTCGTATCGAAGGGATACACTGTGCCATCCTAGTGCAATGGCAGAGGTCAAATTACGGTTTCCGCAGTGACCCATTAGCACAGAAAGGCTAAACTAAAAGACGAAAAAGCTGACGTTAAGCATTGTATTCATCGTCTTTTGATGGAACGAATTCTCAAACGAAGGTAGTCGTCCTTCTCTGTTTCCTCAATATTGGAAATATATCCTGTTTCCTTAAGTCGTGAAGCAAGCTGTCTATCATTTGGCGATTTCGTAAGTTTTACAATATGTCTTGAATCTCGATTGCTGAAATCAGGGTACAAGAAAGACAGTTCGGTAAAAATGCGTTCAAAATCATCCGCATTCAAAATGTCGAGATGCTGAAGAAAAAACATTTTCTTGCTTTCCGAATTCAGCAAAGGCCATACGATATTAAATGTTTCGTTTGTGAACCGAAAATCAGAATTCACGAGAGAAAGAGCAATAGAAGTAGTCAAGAACTCCTTAGAAAAATGTTTGAGCAATACGGATTTTATAGCGTGATTAGCTTTGGAAGAGCAAATCAATTCCTCAAACAAGGGCTGATCTATTTCGATAGAATCAATGACTTTTATGAACTCATGCTGATTTTTCAAAATATACTCAAGTGACAAAGCTTTAGACTTTGCTTTCAACTTCAAATAGCCGTCAATTGTAAATGGAAAGTAGTTGCAATCTATCATAATAGAAAGTTTACTTTCGGACAAATCCCAAAATGGGAAATCAGGACTTTCGATAGAGAATCGATGAATGAAATAAGAAAACGAATTATCATCAATATCTGAACTGATGATATCTTGAATCAATTTATTATCAGCAGAAAGGTCTGATTGAGAACAAAGAGATTCTTTTTCACTGATAATAAAAGATAAAAGTTCAGAAGTTAAGCCGAAGTGACTCCAGTATACAGTGACGTTATGAAAAGAGGAAATGATTTTTCTCTGACAAACAATTAAGTTCCACAGATTTAAAATTTCAGATGTTTGTGAATCTATTTTGGATTCACAGCAAAATTCAGGAAGACGAAATGATTCATAGGTGATGATTTTTTCACACAAATCCGCATTGCCAACAGATGATTCAAGCATTACTATTATCGCGGACACATCATCGGATGCAGTAGAGCCTGCAAGAACGTTTTCTACAAAAGAAACAAGATCCGTTTGTACATACTCGTTAACAGGTGTGTTTTTTAATGAAAGAATTGCAGTGTATGGCTTTTGTGAAATAAAATAATCACTAAGAGAGCAGTCATAATGTAATATAGCGAGGCGTGTCATAACCCGATTGATTATATAACAGTCGTTATCAAAGATATATGAAATTATAGAGGTTGGAACTTGATCTATATGGACGTTTGAGAATTTTATGTTTAGAGATTCGATACAGGAAATGACATCTTCTGCAGGAACAGCCAGAAGCATCTGTAAAATATCAGGATGAGATTCAATGAACGCAGCCATTGAATTGTTCTGATTGAGTGACTGTAACTCAGAAGACGGAATATAAGTGATTAAAAGTGAAAGATATCTAATTTTTCTTTTATAGGAAAGCTCAGACTTGTTAAATATATATAGCCAAATACCTTTCCATGAAGATGCCAGGGACTGCACAAAAACATCTAAATGCTTTGTGATATCGATGAAAGAATCAATGAAGTTCCAACAGAAGTCACTTCCGTTGTGAAATTGGGAAAAAAGTATACCAAACTTTTCGGATTCTTGCGGAAGGTCAAAAAGCCGCTCCAAAAGTGCATAATTAAGAATCTCTTTTTGTTCAAACTCATATGGCTGCAATCTATTGATAACCATTTCAGTTTTATTTAGAGTATAATCGAATGGCAAGGCGGTCTGAGTTTTGACGCTGAGGATGAAATTCATGTCATCCTTTGTAATGCTTGTTCCTTTAAAATAGTTGATATAATTAGTGTATTCTTCATCAATATAACCACGGCGAAGCAAAAACACAAGTAACTTGTTATCGCAAACTTGAGAAGACAGGACATCGGTTGCTGAGTAGTAGTTTATCAAATTTTTTAAAGACTGTTTCGAAAGATTTTTTTGTTGCAATTTGCAGGTTTCAATATCAGATTTGAGCTTTTCGTAACCTTGTGCTTCCGCTTCGTGGAATGCTTGCCATCTATCAACATAATTTGACACCAGCGAGGACAAATCATCAATTTCTTTTTCGGAACGATCGGTATAATAAGAATGTGAAAAAATCTGACGACATTCTATGCGGCATTGTTTGACTTTTTTGAGAGCAAGCAAATCAAATGAGTCGGTCATAATTCTGCTGTAGTCAACATCAAAGGAAGATGAATATGAGTAAATACGGGTGACGATTTGATTGCTTCCAGCGAGGGAAATAAGCATAGAAAATTTCACTTCATTGCTATTTTGCAATACGTCCGAATGAACTTTTTTGAGCAATTCTTCGGCATGCTCGATCTTGTGCTGTAGGACTTCTGATTGAGCATAAATGAATTTTTGCTTGTCGGAAAATGCTTCTTTTACAACACCGCTTTCATTCTGCAAGTCCGAAAAATCCTTCGGATAGAGATTTTTGAAAGCCATTATTGCAAACATTTTATCTTCCGATAAAGAAAGTTCGTTTGCTAGAGTATTTTTGTACACAATGAATTCGTTGCATATATTTTGAAGCGTTCTCATATCGGAAATAAATGGAGCCACATCAAAAACCGTTTCTTGTAAGATACCTTGGAATTGAGGAAATCCGCTGTTTGGGTTTATTTTCTGGAGAAGAATTTCGCTAGAATTCGTTGAATTAATAATTGGAACAACAGGAATGATAAAATCAAAAAATTTCGTACGATCATTTCCAACAAAGATGTCATCTTTGACAGCATAAATGAAAATTATGGGCTTATTTATAGCATCATCATTGTTGAGTAGCGTGTTTAGCTCCCTGAGATGCACAAATAGTTCGGGATTATCGAGCCGATCGAGATCCTCAAAAAACACATATCGAAAATTCGTTTCTTCAAAAAAATATACAATCTCATCGAGGTTTTTATTAAATACGGATTCTTTCGATAATTCTGATGGCTCAATAGACGTGTTGTCGCTAATCTTAAATTGCTTTATGGTGAATTTTGATAAGACAAAACGATAAATCAGAGATATAGTCCATAACGCAATAACAAAAACAATTAAAAACAGAACGAGAGATAATGCAGAACTTAAATATATCCGGCTTCCTGCATTAACAATATTTTGATAGACGCTAAATAGAAAATCATATTTAAAAACAAAGCAAAATAAAAAGAGAAAAAGTAGAAAAATGAGTTCGAGAAAGAATATTCTACAACTGTCAATAGTATGCAACTTGCGATACCGACTCTGAGGAATGCGAGAATATTTAACTTTATAAAAAAGTTGCTTTAAAATCCCGGTTTCAATTTCATCAATATCAAGCTTCACCTTTGAAGTTGAAAGAGAATTTGAATCCTTAAGACCACTTGAAAATGTAGCCATAGAAATTTTTAACGAGTTTTTTGAAGAGGGAACATTTCGACCGTGAAACCTATCATTGATTTGAGCATAAAGAGATTTGGAATCATTTTGCTTTAAAAAGGTATCAATAATGCTACTTTTTCCTGATCCATAAGGCCCTGTAAGCGCAATGTTTTTAATCTTTGGATCTTGCAAAGCCCAATTTAAAGAATAAAGATATTCATCTCCATTTTCAATAGCGTCATTTGGAGCGAGGTCTTTATAATCTGAATTTGTCATAAAAGAACTCCTTTTGAACTTGAGTAATTGTTTTTTACATGATACCTTAAAAACAAGAGAAAATCAACCGTTCTTCGACCAAATAATATATGTGCGTGAAATGCTAATGGGTTGCAAAACACTGCCGCTCCAAGATGGGAGGAACTCTCCATCGCCTGCACTGGGGTCGAGGGTTCGCTGGATATCACAATAGCGTTGCGGTCTGAACGAACCATCTCATCTGCAATGACCCATTTGTGTATGCCGGACTAATCCTGAACGGTTAACCAAAGGAATATCTGAAGAATGTGGTTGCGAGTCTCGGTCTAGAGGAATGAACACAAAAACAGGGTGCGCCCTACTGCTGGGTATCCGTAAAACAGTTTTCGAAAAATGACACGGCAACTGCCTGTCAGGATTGGTTACGGAGTACCCGGCTAGGCCGAGGAAGCATCAAGTCCCATGTCCGCACCGTTAAGGTGTTGGGTATGGGGCTTTTTGCATTTCAGGAACGTATACACCTCTGGAAAGGTGTAACACACTAGACTTTGTACCAAAGTCGTGTGCCAAGGGTGCTGCGCCCCTTTGGAATCCCTGCTTACATCGCCTGTGGGCGATGTAGATTCGCCGCACAGAAAGCTCTCACAAAAGGCACACCCGGCTGTCTGCGGCGAGGAGAAGGCACTTCTGCGGAAGTGTAATAACCCACTATGACACTTTCATCCCTGTGGTCTGCAAAGTGTAGTGGGCTCTCCGAGGGGGAACGGCTGTATAGAGTGCGTTTCGGGCAAATCGCCGCATACGTGTATACGGAAGATGGGTACGCACGTACGCAGTAAATCGGCCAAGTTCTCCCATGTAGAGGGTGTAATTTCGATAAAGAACGTGGTATAATTGACTCAACAAATCGATTTGTGGAGGCGATTATTTATGAAAAAAGAAACCAAGAAATCTATCTTATTCTATGCAGCTTCTGCTCTGTTATATATGGCTTCACTTATTAGCTTCATAAGTGGAAATGATAATTCTATGGCTGTTGTATGGTTGTGTCTTGGTTCATCATTTCTTTGCCTTGGCTCGACGCATCTTTGTTTAGGTTTGTCTCGTAAGAAAAAGGGAAACGACAAAACCGATGCAAGCAATAAATAAATTCCTAGTATATCGCACTCACTCCTAAGCAGGGTTTGGGGCAGGCACGCCCCAACAAGAAGCTGTCCCAAAAGGGCAAGAATTTTCAAGAATTGAAAATTTGTGGCCACGGGACGATTCTTGCTCTCACGAAAACCCATACTTTTTGAAAATCCGCTTTTCGCAGCCAAAGGAGGATGCACCATGAAAAAAGAGATCGAAGCCTTCGTCAACGCAGCCAACGAGCAGGAGTTGGAAACCACATGGAATAACCTCTCGGCAGAGGAACAGCGAGTTTTCGAGCAACTCATGGAGGAAGAACCACCCGAAGATGCATTGGCATTTTTCGCACAGCTGTATGACGATACCCCGAAGGAGCAAGCCAGCGAAACCGTGAGCATCTCCGAAAATGAAATCTATTTCAAGCGGCAGCCCTTGACCGAAGAGCAGAAGAAACACGGATCCTATGTAGATGAGAACGGCAATCTCCATGTCAAGAACCTGTCTGCATTCTGGATTCCTGAACTGACCACCACGGAGAAAGTCGGTCACACCACCTACACCGTGACCGGCAGCTATGAGGGCAAGGAATCCTTTTTGAAGAAGCTGGAGCGCATTGTTGCCAAGAACGCCCAGCAAAAATTTGAAGATGAGGGTGCAGACGAATGACAACTGCGTCCAATTCTGCTATACTTGACCCGGTAACCAATCCTGTACCGACAGTTGCTCCACAGAGTAAGGAGGACACAACAATGTCTGGAGCAACGAATAAAATCACCGCACTTTACTGCCGACTGTCGCAAGAGGACGCACGGCTCGGCGAAAGCCTGTCCATTGAGAACCAGAAGGCTATTCTTCTGGAATACGCTAAGAAGAATCACTTTCCGAACCCGGTGTTCTTTGTGGACGATGGATATTCCGGCACGAACTACGACCGCCCCGGCTTTCAGAGTATGCTGGTCGAGATTGAAGCGGGGCGTGTAGGAATCGTTATCACGAAGGATTTGTCCCGACTGGGACGCAATTCTGCCTTGACAGGTCTGTACACAAACTTCACTTTTCCCCAGTATGGCGTTCGCTACATTGCCATTAACGACAACTACGACACCATTGACCCGAACAGCGTAAACAACGATTTTGCGGGCATTAAGAACTGGTTCAACGAGTTTTACGCCCGTGATACCAGCCGCAAGATTCGGGCTGTTCAGAAGGCCAAGGGAGAGCGTGGAGTACCGCTGACGGTCAATGTGCCGTACGGCTATGTGAAAGACCCGGAGAACCCGAAACATTGGCTTGTTGATCCGGAAGCGGCTGCGGTCGTGAAGCGCATCTTCTCCATGTGCATGGAAGGCCGTGGCCCGACCCAAATTGCAAACCAACTGTGGGTGGACAAAGTTCTGACTCCTACCGCCTACAAGTTGAGCCATGGCCGGAGTACAAACGCACCTGCCCCGGAAGACCCTTATCGCTGGGATAAAAGAGCAGTAAGTTTGATTCTGGAACGCCGGGAGTACACTGGCTGCACAGTCAACTTCAAGACCTATACTAACTCTATCTGGGATAAAAAGAGACATCTGAATCCCGTGGAAAATCAGGCTATCTTCCCGGATACACATGAGCGCATTATTGACGATGATGTGTTTGAAAAGGTTCAGGAGATTCGTAATCAGCGTCACCGCATGACCCGGACAGGCAAGAGCAGCATTTTCTCCGGTATGGTCTACTGCGCTGACTGCGGTTCCAAGATGCAATATGGTTCGTCCAATAACAGGGACTTCAGTCAAGACTTCTTTGATTGCTCTCTGCACAAGAAGAACGGGAGCAAGTGCAAGGGACACTTCATCCGGGTAAAGGTTCTGGAAGGCCGTGTGCTGAACCATATCCAGCAGGTGACGGACTACATCCTTTGCCATGAAGACTACTTCCGCAAGGTCATGGAGGAGCAGCTTCGGGTGGAAAGCACCGAAAAGCTGACTGTCCTGAAGAAGCAGCTTGCCCGGAATGAGAAGCGGATCGCAGACCTCAAACGGCTGTTCATGAAGATTTACGAGGACAATGTTAACGGAAAGCTTAGCGATGACCGCTTCGACATGATGAGTCAGAGCTACGATGCCGAACAGAAGCAGCTGGAAGAGGAAGTTC
>OGIU01001619.1_pt1 | contig 10404 bp, 10 predicted proteins | sample 1571791 | NCBI WGS metagenome assembly OGIU01 (sample SAMEA2582104, study PRJEB24529) | metagenome | biome: Human gut stool | place: China | collected 2011
TCTGTTTCATCTCTGAAAGTACTTTTTTAAAATAAAATGAAATAGAAAGAAGTGATAAATAATGGATATGTATCAAAAAAGAGAAATGAGAAAAATTAATGAAGATAAAAAAAGTTTACAATCTACAAGTATTATCTTTTTCTATAACTATATCTTCAATTAACTCATCTATCAATAATCTATTTAGTTCATTTATTTTTTCTTTCTTTTTAAATATATTCATCCAATCAGTATCGTTATTTTTTATTGTTTCTTTTTCCTCCTCATATAATTGTATATCTTCTTTTATCTTTTTAATTTTATCACTATACTCTTTATTATATTGCCAGTATTCTTCTTCCGATATAAAGTTCTCTTTTAAATCTTCTTTAATTGAATTCCTTAACATTATATATTTTTCTTTTTTTCTTCTTTCTTTTTTGAATACAAATTAGAAATTATGCACAAAATAATTAAAACAATAATAAATAGTACTGATTATTAATAATTCTTCAAACATTTCTTACTACTCCTCCAAATCCATTTATTTCCATCATTTCGATATCGGCGTATAATTCTAACCGATTTCTACTAGAATTTTTGTAGTGTTAAGGAGGTTTTTAAAATGTTATTTAAAGAAGCAATTACTTTAAGAATACTTGAATTATGTAACAAATATAATTACACTCCAAATAAACTTGCTGAATTATCTGCTATTGCGCCATCAACATTAAGGGCATTATTGGCAAACAATGTAGATAATCCAAGTTCTACAATTATCTTTAAAATATGTAAAACTTTAAAAATAGAACTTAAAGATTTTTATGACTCTCCATTATTTGATATAGAGAAATTGGAGTATTAAAATAAGAGGCTTGTAATAGCCTCTTTTATCGTTTTATCAGATATATTATTTTTCCTTAATTATATTTTTACTGCAAATATAAGTTACTAAGAAGTATCCTCCATAAATTATAACAAAAATTATTGCTGTTATAATTACATTTGGCATTATGCTAGCATTTCCAAATACCCCTACTATGGTAGAAGATATCTTTAAACCAACAATTGAATGTACTATAGCAAGTGATAAAGGAAGCATAAAATATACTCCTACTTGAGTGAATATAGCTTTATTTATCATCTTTTGATCAACACCTATTTCTTTTAATAATCTATACCTTTCTACATTATCAGTAGATTCTGTAAGCTGCTGAATAGCAAGTACAACTGCTGATGTAATTATAAATATTAAACCTAGGTATATTCCCAAGTAAGCCATTGTTGCACCTAGGCCAGCTGCATTATCATATATTTCTTTTTTTGTTATTGAATAAACCTGACTTTCTACTAACTGATCTCTTATGCTCTCTAATTCTTCCTTTGTATTAGAGTTATCCTTTAGCATCATATTAAATCTACTAGACACAGGTTTTAATCCTTCAAGGAGAGAATCCTTAACAACAAAAATTAAAATATCACCTTTCATAGTAAAATTATATAGATTAATATTTTCATACTTTTTATTTGCAGGCTCTAAGGTTTTTCCTGAAATATTTATCTTCTTTCCATTTTCTAAGCTCTCATTAACCCACTTTTTCATTTCATCAATATTTCCAACTGCTAAGTATTGATTTTTCTTTAAATTAACAGGCTCTTTCCCAAGAAGTTTTAATGTATTATTGTATCCATTTTCACCAATTACTAATATATCATTATCATTAGCCACTGGAAAATAGTTCTTCATAGCAGTCATTCCCTCTTTTGATAAGAAATTACTGTATTTAACTCCACTATCATACATAACCATGTTTGAATCTTCTTTAGCTATATTAGATATATCAATGTTTTTTTCCTTTAATAAGGTTTCTATATTTTCACCACTATTACTCCAAAAGGTAACATCAAATTTAGTTAAATCCTTTAAGTCAGCATTTATAGCCCTATTTATACCTAACCCTCCTGAAAATGTACAAATAGCTAAAAATAACATTAAACATATAAATGATAAGGATACAAAGGTTGTGTTTATTTTACTGCTTATTTGCTTCATAACAAACATGTTTAAATCTATTAAATAGAACTTTTTATTTCCTTGAATAACCTTTAAAAAGAATCCTGTTAAAGAATAAAAGAATATAAATGTTCCAACACATCCTAGTACAATTGGTAATCCAAGGACATTAAAACTAGCAACGGCAATTCCATCATGTATGACCTTATAATAAGCTATCCCTAAGATTCCCACACTAACTAAAAATAATATTACTGATACCCAAAGGTTTTTAATAGTAGGCTTTTCATTTCTCTTTGAAGCTGTTAATAAATCTATTAATTTAATCTTTCTAACACTTATAAAGTTAAAAATTAATACAACAAGATATATTATTGAAAAACAAAGTACTGTTCTCTTAAATCCAAGTGGAGAAAAAACAAATTGAAACTTTGTAAGGTCTACCTGGAACATATAGGCTGTAAGTACTGAAAGTGCTTGAGATAACATTATTCCTAGTATTACTCCTATTTCTAAAGATATAGCCCCTATAAATAGAGTTTCTAAGAATATCATTTTTGATAAGCTTCCATTTTCCATTCCAAGAGTCATATAAATTCCAAACTCTTTTTTTCTTCTTTTTATTAGATAATTATTTGCATAAACTATTAAAAATCCTAAGACAAAAGCTATAAACACAGAGAAATATCCTATTAATTGTTCTGCCATCATAAAGGCTGACTGCTTTTGCTCATTAAGTTCCATCATTACACTTTGTGATTCTATGGAATTAAAAGTATAAAATATACATATTCCAAATATCAAGGTTAAAAAATATATTACATAATTTTTATAACTCTTTTTTATATTTTTAAAGGCTAACTTAAAATACATTATTACTGTCACCTCCAAGAAGAGTTATGACTTCAATTATTCTATTGAAAAATTCTTTTCTAGAATCAGTTCCTTTTATAAGTTCATTAAATATCTTTCCATCCTTAATAAATAAAATTCTATTTGCATAACTTGCTGTAAAAGCATCATGAGTTACCATCATAATTGTTGCATTTAAATTCTTATTTAAATCTTCTAAGCTTTCAAGAAGCATGGTAGCTGCCTTTGAATCTAAGGCTCCTGTTGGTTCATCAGCTAATACTAAAGATGGATTAGTAACTATTGCCCTTGCTGATGCTACCCTTTGCTTTTGTCCCCCTGACATTTCATAAGGATATTTATTAAGCTCATTACTTATATTTAAAGCTTCTGCAACGAGTCTTACTCTTTTATCTATTTCCTTGTTATTCACTCTTTGAATTGTAAGAGCTAAGGCTATATTTTCGTAAGCTGTTAAGGTGTCTAAAAGATTAAAATCCTGAAATATAAACCCTATTTTTTCTCTTCTAAACTTAGCTAACTTTTTTGAACTAAAGCTTGTAACGTCCTCTCCTTCTAAATATATATGACCACTAGTTACCTTATCTATAGTTGATATACAATTTAAAAGTGTTGTTTTACCACTTCCTGAAGCCCCCATTATTCCAACAAATTCACCTTCTGAAACAGTAAAACTAATATCATTAATTGCCTTTGTAACATTTCCTTTTTTACCATAATACTTTTCTATATTACTTACCTTTAAAACCTCTTTACCCATTAAACTACACTCCTTATCCTTAACTTATATTATCTAAAAAACTCTAGCTTAAACCATATTAAAACTTCTCATTTAAGCACTTCTTTCTATACTTTAATTCTATTTCATATAAAAATTTCAATCCATAGAACTATATAACACTAAACTAACAAAAGTGTCACATTGTGATTTTTAAAATATTCTTATGTAAAGATTAGAGTAACCTGCAAAACAATTAGATTGAACATACGTCCTTAAGCCTATTTTTTATCCAGCTTCTAAAGGTGCTAGATTTTTATTATCTTAACTTTGCTATTATCATTTTAGTTTCCATTAAATAATAAACCTAGTCCATACAGACAACTCTAAAATCTTTTTATAAAAAATTTATCTAACCTATTAAAATATATTATAAGGGTATATAAAAAGGTGGATTCATCAATTGAATCCACCTTTTTTTTCACAACTATTATCAAAACTTAATTTAATACCTCTCCTTAATTTTCATATAAATATTTATATGAAAATCATAAACTAAATTAATCACATTGATTATCTTTCATAATTTTTATAAAGATATATATAATATCCAATAAGAATTATAACTAAAAAAGTATTAACAAATGTCTTAATATAATAAAAATTTATATTCTTTAAAAATTCAATATTTAACATAATAGCTTCTATTATGTTAAGTGAACATTTAATAAAAATACATACTATAACTACAACCAAAAACTTTTTACCCATATATTCTCCCCCTCACTATTTAAATTATCATAAGAATAAATCCCGTATTAACTACTCAAAAATCATCATCCTGTTTATTGGAAAGATAATTGAAACTCTTGTGAACTTACCTTCTTCAGAAATCAATGTTATATCTAACCCAAGTTTCTTACAAAGCTTTTTACATAGGTATAGTCCTATACCTGTAGACTTTCCAAACTTACGTCCATTTTCTCCTGTAAATCCTTTATCAAAAACCCTAGAAATATCTTTTTCACTTATTCCAGCACCATTGTCCTCAATATTTAAAATCACATATTTACTACTTTCACTACAATATATCTTTAGTTCCTTATGCTCCTTATTCATGTATTTAATAGAATTTGATATTATTTGCCCTAAAATAAACTCAATCCACTTACTATCTGAATAAACCCTTTTTTCTAAATCACCTAAACTTATTTTAACTCTTTTCTTTATTAAAGAATCTGCATTGTTGTTTAAAACCTTGTTTACACAACTACTTAAACTCATTTCTTTTATTATATAATCCTTCTCAAGGGTATTACTTCTAGTGTAAAAGAGAGCTTGATCTATATAATTTTCTAGCTTACAAACCTCTTCTCCTATACTCTCTGTAAGTGGCGATTCATTATTTTCTATTAATAGCTTGCAAGTTGCTATGGGAGTTTTTATTTCATGAACCCATAATTCTATATACTCCCTATAATCATTTATTCCTCTCTTAAACTCTCCAATTTCATCATTCATAGCCTTATTACTCTTGCATATAACATCATATATTAACTTACTCTCTGTAAAAGTTCCCTCTTCTATTACTTCTGATATTAAATATTTCTTATCTAAAGACTCCATATTTTCCTTTATCTCATTATAATATTGCTTCTTTCTTAAATAATCAAAAATATGATAAATTAGAATTCCTGCCCCGTTTATAATAACAATAAATAAAATGGCAAAGCTATCAACTTTTAAAACCATAAGCAATATAGCTGTAAAAAGTAATATTAATGAATTTATAATAATAAAAACTATTCTTTCTTTTATGAAATCTCTTAAATTCATGATAATATATACCCTTGCCCCCTCTTAGTTTGTAAATATCCCTCTGCACCTATTCCTTCAATCTTTCTTCTAAGTCTATTTACATTAACAGTTAAAGTATTATCATCTATAAACTCATTACTTTGCCATAAAGCCTTTATAATATTATCCCTTGATACTATTTTCCCTTTATTTCTTATTAGAATATTTAAAATCTTACTTTCATTTTTAGTAAGCTCCTCTACTTCATCCTTAAATGAAACCTCACTAGTAGACATATTGTATTTTAATCCTCTACAATTAAATATTTCTGTTTCCCCCTCAATCCCTGAATAGGTTCTTTTCATAATTGATGCAATTCTAGCTAAAAGTATTTGTGTATTATAAGGCTTAGTAACAAAGTCATCAGCCCCTAAATTCATACTCATAAGCTCATCCATATCACTTTGTCTACTAGTTACAACTATAATTGGAACTTGGCTTTTCTTCCTTATCTCCCTACAAATATAGTAACCATCATAATAAGGGAGATTTATATCTAGTAAAATCATATTAGGATTACAACTTAATGAGGTATCAACTATATTTTCAAAGTCATCTGATGATTCTACAACGTAGCCATACTTCTCTAAAAATTTAGTAAGCTCTTCTCTTATCTTTTCTTCATCTTCTATAATAAAAATCTTTTTGCTTTCCATCTAATCTACTCCCATAAAAATTCTTTTAAATTATAAATACATTTAACTCCTATTCATATTCTAAAATATACAATCTATATAATTATTAAAACACAAAAGAGACACTTATAAAAAGAAGTGCCTCTTTATATATACTATATTAAATAAAATATCTCTCTAAATTATAATAAATTTGATAAATTATAGATGATACATTATTAAAAACAAACCATGCATTTATTGAATAAACAACCATGCAAGTTAAAGAGTATATGTATATAAATTTATTTTTTGATTTTATTAAAGTATTAAATAAAGCATACAATAACACAACTGATAATATAGAACTAAATATACTTACTATCATCCAAATAGCTCCTCCTAAAACTAGAGCTATAGAGGATATTATTAATATAAATACATTTATTATAGATACTACAAACATTATGTTTACAAGTGAATCTTTATTTATATCTTCTTTAACTAAAAACTTAAATATAATATAAATTATACCTAATATTAAAGCATAATTAATTATATAGCTTCCTAAATTTAAAAAGTAGATATTACCTGTAGGAAATACATTTTCCATAATCATATCAAACTGACTTTTAGCCTTTATCATGTTATTAAAATCCCAGGTATTAACATTTGAGAATTCTAGTATAATGCCTACTACACTTTTTACTAAGTTAAAACTAAAGGCTTTAAATAAAAGAGTTTTAACTAGTGGTATTATTAAGGTTATTATTGCAATATAAATTAATTGTATTTTTGATGATACTCCAAAGACATGTTCCTTAACTGAAGTTATTGGATGACATAAAGATTTTATTATATATCCTTTATGCTCATTTACATCTATAGGTATACTTTTACTAGAACCCTTACACTTATTTCCACACTCTGGACAAAAAACTGATTCATTTGGTATTTCCTTACCACACTTTGAACAAAACATAAAACGCCTCCTATTCTATGTTAAATTATAACGTTTTGTTAACAAATTTGTCAATTGTTCAAAAAAATGTTAAATTATATTTTAGATGTAAAATTATTATTAAGGAGGTTTTAAAATGAATTTTTGTAATAAATGTGGTTCAAAATTAATAAATGGAATTTGTCCTAATTGCTCAAAAATAAAAAAAAACAAGAAAAAATCTAAAATTATAATAATAAGCCTAGTTTTTATTGTTGTAATATTTTCTGGTGTATTCTTTTACTTAAAATCAACAGTTAAATCTGAAAAAGAAATAGCACTTTCATTTTCAAATTCAATTTCCTCTTCAAATCCAGAGGAACTTAGTAAAATACTTTATTGTAATGATAGCTCTTTACCAATAAATAAAAGCAACTCTACTATTCTAATAGATTACTTTAATCAAAATCCATCAAAATTTTCTTCAATAAACGACGATTTTAAAAAGGGAAATTATAAGGACACAGACTCCCCCTTATCTATAGAAGAGGTTAGAAAAGATTTCTTTTTAATACCTGTTTATAAAGTAGTTGTAAAACCAAGCTTTATAAAGGTAAAAACTGATTTAAAAGATGCAAAAGTTCAAATAGGAGATGAAACTTTTGGAGATTTAACAAAAAAAGATGAGTTAGGCCCTTTAATGCCTGGAAATTATACTATTAAATCAGAAATATCAAATTCATATTTAAACAAATCTGAAAATATAGAAGTTAATACTTTTAAATCTTCTAACCAAGAAATAAGTATATTTGATAACTTTATTAAAGTTAATATTACTAGTGATATTCCAGATGCTGAACTATATGTAAATAATAAAGATACTGGAGTAAAAATTAAAGATGCTAAAACCTTTGGTCCAATTGATCCTAATAGTATTATTTATGGAGTATCAACAGATGGAGATAAAAAAATAATAAGTAATAAATATGATGTAAATTCTTCAAAAAATATAAATATAAACTTTGCTGAAGCTAAAGCCTCAGAAGCTAATTTCAAAAAAGATCTTTATGTTCTATTAAGAAATTACTCAAGTGACTTTGCTTATGCTGTTAATACAAATAGTTTTAATTATATAGAAAACTACCTTGAATTTGACAGTCCTATTTATAAAAAGCAAAAGAAGGTTGTCCCTGAAATACATTCTAAAGATATTAGGGAAAACTTTGAAAGCACTGAAATATTAAATTATACATTTAATAATGATACAAATACTGGTGAAGTTACTTGTAATGAAATTTATTCTATAGGTAAAGGAATTAATGTCCCTAAGCGTCAAGAATTTAAAAATACTTATACCTTCAAAAAACTAGCTAATGGTTCATTAGTTCTTACTGATATAAAAGATTAAGGGGTGATTTAATGAAATTTTGTACTAAATGTGGTAATAAACTATCTGATTCAATGAAATTTTGCAATAAGTGTGGTGCTAAGGTAAAATCTGTAGATAAAGATACTGAAAATAACTCAGATACAGAAGATAAAAAAGATATTCCTAACTCTAAAAATAATATTGATAAAACCATAATCTTAGATGCACCTAAAATAAAAAAAGAAATTAATACTAATATTAATGAAAATATTAAGAATAATTTGAAACCTCTTCATGACTCTAATTTTAATAATAAAGAAGAATATTTAGATGCAAGTTTTGATGATGATTTAGATGAAAATTTCAATGATGAATCTTATCATAATGAAGATATTGATAATTTTAAACATTCTAATACCAAAAAAAAGATTTTAATAAGCATTTTCACCTTAGTAGCTTTTGTAATAATAGGTACTTCTATTTATTTTTTAAGATCACCTTTATTATATAAATACTATTATAACTCTGCACTTAAATCTTCATCAGTTACTGAAAAATTATCTTATTATAACAGTGCTTTAAAATACTCTAAAAATGATGATTTATTAAATTCTATTTATACAACTTTAAAGTCTGACTCTGATTTTGTTGATAATTCTTCAATATTAACAAACTTAAATACATCTGAAAAAGATAATTTAATGTCAAAATTATATGTAAATAAAGCTACTGTAGATTTTAAAAATAAAAATTACACTGACTGTGATTCCGATTTAGATCTAGCTACAAAGTATGGATATAACAAAGAAAACTTTTCACAATATGATGATTTACAAAAAAAACTTAATGAAAGTAAAAATTCTTCAAGTAATGATAAAGTTGATAACATATATAGTTTCACAAATGAAAATCCATCAAAATTTTCTGGAAACATATATGATTATCCTTATGACTTTATAATGCCATACAGTAATTCTTCTTATTTATCAGCATCAGATCTTTCTAAATATAATAAAAGTACTCTTGCTTTAATGAGAAATGAACTATCCGCACGTCATGGATATGTATTTAATACTAATCCATTTAAGGCATATTTTAATTCAAAATCATGGTATCATCCTGATTCATCCTTTAAAGGTGATGACAGTGAATTAAATGATTATGAAGTAAAAAATGTTCAAACTATAAAATCAGTTGAAAACTCCAAATAAAGGGATGATAGTATGAAAAAATTTCTAAGAATTTTATCTATTATAATTATTTCTTCTTTAATGCTATTAGGCTGTGGATCAAATTCCACTAAACCAAATATTAATAAGGACTCTAATAGTATTAATAATTCCAATGAGGAAAATAATGAGACAGAAAAAAATAACTCTAATAATGAAAATAATTCTATAGATGAAAATAATAATACAGAAAAAAATGATTCCAAAGAGGGAAACATAGACCAAGAGAAAGAAAAAAATAAAATTGATACTAATACTGATAAAGAAGTTGATAAAAAAAGTGATGTAGAACCTTATTGTGAAAATGAACCTAATAAAGCTAATAAAGATATAACTATAGTTATTGATCCAGGGCATTCTAGTACAATATCTAATGAAACAGAACCTGAATGTCCAGGCTCACAAAAAAGAAAATTAAAGGATACATTAGGTGCTACAGGAGTTCAAAGTAAAATTCCAGAATACACAATAACTCACGGTGTAGCTAAAGAATTAAAAAAACTTCTTATTTCTGAAGGGTATAATGTAATTATGACTAAAGATAGTCCTGACAAGCAACTTAGCAATATAGAAAGAACCACTATTGGTAATGATAATAATGCAAATTTAATTATAAGAATTCACTGTGACGGAGTTGATTCTCCTAAAGCTTGTGGTGCTTCTATACTAGTTCCTGCCACAAAAGGAAATGTAACAAAAGATATATCAGATATAAGCTATTCATATGGAGAAAAAATACTAACAGCATATACAAAATATACAGGATTAAAAAATAGAGGTGTTGTTGTAAGAGATGATTTAACTGGTTTTA
>OGIU01001626.1_pt1 | contig 10351 bp, 9 predicted proteins | sample 1571791 | NCBI WGS metagenome assembly OGIU01 (sample SAMEA2582104, study PRJEB24529) | metagenome | biome: Human gut stool | place: China | collected 2011
TTTATTTTCAATATGCATAGTTGTAGTAATAATCATAATTGTATCCTCTCTAATTGACTACAATATATTTTGATTAATTATAACAAGGCTTTCACAGAAATACAATTACATATTATATAAAAAAGACCTGTTCACTATTTCATAATGAACAGGTCTAATTATGTTATTATTTATCAAAATCGCGGTCTAGGTTAACCTCTTTCAATGGAACAAGTTTTGTTTTCTTGATGTATTTGTAACCTAAGTATACTGCGAAGAAGATTGGCAAGCCGATGTACGCAACGGATACACCATACCAGTCGATTGTATCGCCTGTGAAAGCGGAGTAGTTTTGGCCAGCAATGATGATGACGCAAAGAATGAACGCCAAGATTGGACCAATTGGGAACAACCACGCTTTGTAAGGTAATTCACTAAGATCTCTACCTTGTGCGATGAAGGCACGGCGGAAACGATAGTGAGATACAGCGATACCAACCCATGCGATAAAGCCGCAAAGACCGGAGATATTAACAATCCAAGTATATGCAGTACCTTCGCCGATAAAGCTTGTAAGGAATGCAAATAAACCGATTGCTGTTGTTAAGATTAACGCTGGCACTGGAACGCCACGGCTATTAAGCTTAGCGAAGATTTTTGGTGCTTGACCTTCTTTAGCGAGTGCGTAAAGCATACGCGTAGAAGAATATAGACCAGAGTTACCAGCACTGAGTACTGCCGTTAAGATGATAGCATTGATGAAGCTAGCAGCAAAGGCAAAACCAAAGCGGTCGAATACGAGTGTGAATGGAGAAATAGATACATTCTCTACACTAGAATTCAAAAGATTTGGATCAGTGTACGGAATTAAGAAACCGATAACTATGAAAGCACCGATATAGAACAATAAGATACGCCAGAAGATTGTATTAATCGCTTTTGGCACGTTCTTTTCAGGGTCTTCTGCTTCACCAGCAGCTACGCCGATAAGCTCAGTACCTTGGAAGGAGAAACCAGCTACCATGAAGATAGCGAGAATGGATTCCCAGCCACCTACGAATGGCGCTTCCCCTACTGTCCAGTTCGCAAATCCTGGAGATGTGCCGCCAATGCCAAAGATGAGCATGAAGCCGCAGAATAGGAATACGAATACAGTAATCACCTTGATGCTAGAGAATACATATTCACTTTCACCAAAGGAACGAGTAGACAAATAGTTCAAGCCGAATAAAACGAGCAAGAACAGAGCAGACCATACGATGGCAGGCACATCAGGGAACCAATATTTCATGATCAGCGCCCCTGCTAATACTTCAGCAGCCAATGTAATAGCCCAGTTAAACCAATAGTTCCAACCTAAGGCAAAACCGAAGGCAGGGTCTACATAACGTTTTGCATAAGTCCCAAATGAACCAGGAATCGGCAAGTACGTAGCCATTTCACCAAGAGATGTCATGAGGAAGTACACCATAATACCGATGAGACCGTAAGCTACAAGCGCACCACCAGGGCCTGCTGTGCTTACTACTTCACCACCAGCTACGAATAAGCCAGTACCGATAGCGCCACCTAAAGCGATCATATTCATATGACGCGCTTTTAGGGAACGTTTTAAATGTTGATCTTTATTAGAGGTAAACTCTACATTATTATTTTGATTTTCAGCCATGGGTCACCTCTTATAAATCTAGATTACGCACGTATTTTGCGTTATCTTCAATAAATTTACGACGAGGTTCTACCTTATCGCCCATAAGAACTGTAAATATTTTATCAGCTTCGATGGAATCCTCTAAGCTAACTTGTAAAATCGTACGATTTTCAGGGTTCATTGTAGTTTCCCATAATTGCTCAGGGTTCATTTCACCTAAACCTTTGTAACGTTGAATTGTAATTCCATCACGGCCTACTTCATCAAGCTTAGCTGTAAGCTCTGCATCAGAGTATACATACCAGTGGGATTTACCCTTCTTGATTTGGTACAACGGTGGTTGAGCAATGTAGATATGACCTTCCTCTACCAATGGTTTCATATAACGGTAGAAGAATGTTAATAACAAGGTACGGATATGAGCGCCGTCTACGTCCGCATCTGTCATGATGATAATCTTGTTGTAACGGGATTTTGTAATATCGAACTCTTCCCCAATACCAGTACCGAATGCGGTAATCATGGAGCGAATTTCGTTATTAGCTAAAATCTTATCAAGGCGTGCCTTTTCTACGTTAAGGATCTTACCACGCAATGGCAAAATCGCTTGGTAACGACGGTCGCGACCTTGTTTTGCAGAACCGCCCGCAGAATCACCTTCGACTAAATAAATTTCAGTCATAGATGTATCTTTTTCGGAGCAATCTGCCAATTTACCAGGAAGGCTAGATACTTCCAAGGCATTTTTACGGCGAGTTAAGTCGCGAGCTTTACGAGCTGCCTCACGAGCACGGCTTGCCATCGTTGCTTTTTCGATGATTTTCTTCGCATCTTGCGGATGTTCTTCGAAGAATGTTCTAAGACCTTCAGATACTATAACATCTGTAATACCTTTAACTTCGCTATTGCCAAGTTTAGTTTTAGTTTGGCCTTCAAATTGAGGTTCCAATACTTTTACAGATACAACAGCTGTCAAACCTTCACGTACGTCTTCACCGGAAAGGTTGGACTCATTTTCCTTGATCAAACCAGCTTTACGGCCATAATCATTGAGGGTACGAGTTAAAGCGGCACGGAAACCAGAAAGGTGAGTACCACCGTCAACAGTGTTGATGTTATTTACGAAGGACAACAAGTTTTCGCTGTAGCTATCGTTATATTGCAATGCTACGTCTACTACTACGTCGTCTTTTGTATTTTCGATATCGATAACAGTAGGATTTACTACTTCTTTATTTTCGTTTAAGAAGGCAATGAAAGAACTTAAACCACCTTCGTAGTGGAAGCTTTCAACACGAGGTTCCTCTTGGCGCAAATCGCTCAATGTAATGCGAAGACCTTTATTAAGGAATGCCAATTCTTGTAAACGAATTTTCAATGTATCAAAGTTGAATACTGTAGTTTCAAAGATTTCAGCATCTGGCTTGAAGATAACTGTAGTACCAGTACCTTCTGCTTTGCCGATTTCATGTAACTCGGAAGTCTTATGACCACGAGCGAATGTAATCTCTTGAATAATACCATTTTGAGCTACTTGAACCTTAGTCCATTCACTCAACGCATTTACTACAGAAATACCTACGCCGTGAAGACCACCAGAAACCTTGTAGCCGCCACCGCCGAATTTACCGCCAGCATGCAATTTCGTTAATACTAACTCTACCGCAGACATACCGGATTCATGCATCCCTGTAGGAATACCACGACCATCATCGACAACAGTGATGCTGTTATCTTCATTAATGGATACTTCGATATGTGTAGCGTAACCTGCGAGCGCTTCGTCTACAGAGTTATCTACTACTTCATAAACGAGGTGATGTAAACCGCGAATGGACGTACTACCAATGTACATACCAGGACGTTTGCGGACTGCCTCAAGACCTTCCAATATCTGAATTTCATCTGCGCCGTATTCATGCTGTACTTTTTCTGTACCCATTCTCAGTCCTCCTAGTTTTCTTTCGTTACCTGTCCATTTTGGACATGGAACACTTTGTTTATTGAAAAGCGGTGATTTACAAAATCCTCAACTCCTGTACAGGTGATCAGGGTCTGTATATCATGTATGCTGTCTAACAGATAGTTTTGCCTGTGTTTATCAAGTTCAGACAATACATCGTCAAGTAAAAGTATCGGTGTGTCATGCGTTGCCAGCCTGACCAGCTCAATCTCCGATAACTTCAAAGACAGGGCAGCCGTTCTCTGCTGTCCCTGGGAGCCATATCTGCGGATATCCATATCGCCGGTCAGAAATCCGATGTCATCTCTGTGTGGTCCCACCGTTGTGCTCTTCATTCTGAGATCTCTGTCACGATACCGTTTCAGTGCCTGTTCAAACGGCAGATTCCCCGTACTTGGCTCATATATGATCTGCAGGCTTTCTTTGCCGCCGGTCAGCTTCTGATGGATCTTCGCAATGATCTCATTGATCTGTGCGACAAATTCTTTCCTTCTGGCGATCAGCCTCTCCCCATATTGTACCATCTGCATCTCCCATATTTCCAGTGTATCTGAAAGTTCTTTCTTACCGCCGAAACTTAACTCTTTCAGCAGACGGTTTCGCTGGTTCACGATACGGTTATAGTTCGACAGGTTATTCAGGTACACCTTATCGAGCTGCGAAAGTTCCAGATCGATAAATCTACGTCTCTCTGCAGGTCCGTTCTTGATGATATTGAGGTCTTCCGGCGAGAAGAATACAAGATTTACGATCCCGAAAAGTTCACTTGCTTTCCGGATCGGCATCTTGTTTATCGCAATCCCTTTCGGGCTGTTCTTCTTCAGGTGCATGTCAATCTGATAACTGATACCATTCTTCTCCACCACAGTCTCAATGTGGGATTCATCCTCACCGAACCGTATCATGTCCCTGTCTTTCGACCCGCGGTGGGATTTGGTCGTTCCGGACAGATACACCGCCTCCAGAATATTCGTCTTCCCCTGCGCATTGTTCCCGTAAAAAATATTCGTAGAACCGTCAAACTCCACATTCAGAAGATCATAATTTCTAAAATTCTTTAATTTCAGGGAATTAACCTTCAATTCTGATCTCTTCTCCGTCAAATAATACGATATCGCCGCCATATAACTTACGTCCGCGGCGTGTATCTGTCTCGCCATTTACCATGACCAGACCTTCCTGTATCACTTCTTTTGCTTCTACTCCGGATTCCACCATTCCCGCAGCTTTTAAAGCCTGTCCAAGCTTGATATATTCACCTCGTAATATAATTGTCTCCATACGTCTTGTATCCTCTCCTGGATATGCATTTCTTTGTATTTTTATGCATATTTTTCTTCTTTTAGCCGTCGTTTTATTATACTCATTGCTATATACTTTTGCAAGCATTCCTGCATTTTATCTTGTTTTTTTATTTCGTACCCGAAAAGGCTCTCTTCAGGTCTTCCTGGACAGTCCTATGCTGCGGAGTTAAAGTTGACCGGAAGGATCAGGTAGACATAACTTTCCGCATCATCCTTGATAAAGCAAGGTGCTTTTGCATTCATCAGATAGATCGTCACTTCCTCATCATCGATAACACGGAGTGCATCGATCAGGAATTTCGGATTGAATCCGATCAGCAGATCTTTTCCTTCTTTCGTGATCATGATCTCTTCATTCATGGATCCGATCTGGGATTTGATTTTTAATTCCATCAGTTCATCGCCGATGTTGATGATAATCGGTTTTTTATCACCTTCTTTTACCAGAAGTGTTGCACGGTCGATACAACTGAGCAGTTCTTTTTTATTGATTCTTACTTTTGTCTCGTAATCACTGGATAACATCTGATCGATTCTGAAGTATTCACCTTCGATCAGGCGGGATACCACGATGGTATTATCAAATTCGAACACGATATGGTTCTTTGTGTATGAAATCGATACCACATTTTCAGCTTCTCCCGAAAGGATCTTACTGATCTCGATCAGGGTTTTTCCCGGTACAACCAGTTTTCTGTCCGCAACACTTTTCTTCAGCGGAACCTTACGGATGGAAATTCTGTGTCCGTCAAGCGAAACAACTTTCAGAATATTGTCACTGATATCAAACAATTCACCGGTCATAAGCTTGTTGCTCTCGCTGTCAGAGATTGAGAAAATAGTCTGACGAATGACTTCTTTCAATGTGAATTGAGAGATTTCGATAGAATCTTCTTTTTCGATAATCGGTAAGTAGGCAAATTCATCACCAGGTTTGCCGGCAATATCAAACTTTGCTTTTTCACAGGTGATCACGGTCTGAAGATTATCTAACGTTTCGATCGTTACTTCATTATCCGGAAGTTTTCGAACGATTTCTGAAAAAATCTTCGCATCGATTGCGATCATACCACGATCAATGATGTCTCCGGAGATCTCTGTCATGATACCAAGTTCCATATCATTAGCTGTTAATTTGATAATATCTGTTGTTGCATCGATTAAGATACATTCAAGGATTGGCATTGTTGTTTTAGAAGGAACTGCTTTGGAAACAATACTGACACCTTTGACCAGATTCGATTTACTGCAGGTAATTTTCATGTGTGTATAACTCCTTTCGCACGTGTGTAATGGATAAATAAATAAAATAGTTTCCGCCTCAGCCGTCTTAGGGGATGTGGAAAAGAGGAAAAGTGCCTCCAGCCCACTGTTTGCAAGGAAAATCGGCTTTGAAAACTCTGTGGAATACGACTGGATTATGTGTGGAACTGTTGTTGAAAACTTTTTCGTTTCTAAAGACAGCTGCAGAAATCCTGTGGTTTTCCCAAGGCTATCCCAAAGTTATCCACATATGATAATTAGATTTTCCACATAGTTATTCACAGCTGAAAACAGCAAAATAAGGCTAAGCCGGGTTGATCTTCTTCTTTATGATATTAATAGTGTTAGAAAGAGTCTCGTCCGCCTGTAATTCGTTCTCGATTTTTTCGATTCCATGTTTGATGGTAGAATGATCTTTTCCCCCAAGGATGACGCCGACTGCTTTTAATGAAGTTTCTGTCATATTACGGATCAGATACATGGCAATCTGGCGCGGAAAGACGATCTCGGCGTTACGTTTGCCGCCTTTGAGGTCGGCAATAGACACACCAAAATGATCGGAAACGATATCCAGGATCAGTTCCGGTGTAACTTCTCTCTTATTATCCGAAGAAATGATGTCTTTTAATGCTTCTGCTGCGAGCGCAATATCGATGGATTCGTTATTGTTCAGCTTATAAAGTGCGATCAGCTTATTAAGAGAGCCTTCAAGTTCTCGGATATTTGTCTTAACGTTCGTTGCGATATACTCAAGTACATCATTCGGAATGTTATATTTTTCCAAATGATCCAGTTCGATCTTCTTCTGAAGAATCGCCATACGGGTTTCATAGTTAGGTGATGAAATATCAGCGATCAGACCCCACTCAAAGCGCGTACGAAGTCTGGCCTCCAAAGTCTCAATATCTTTCGGCGGCTTATCAGACGATATGATGATCTGCTTTCCGGAAGTATGCAGATGGTTAAATGTATGGAAGAACTCTTCCTGTGTACTTTCTTTTCCTATAATGAACTGGATATCATCAATCAAAAGTACATCATTATTACGGTATTTATCGCGGAATTTTGACATTGCGGATTCGTTTCCGGCGGTTTTACCGTTCTTCAGAGCTTCGATCAGCTCATTTGTAAATGTCTCACTGGTTACATAGAGTACTTTTTTCTTTGGATTCTTGTCCAGAATAAAATGCGCGATCGAGTGCATCAAATGGGTCTTTCCAAGTCCAACACCTCCATATAAGAAGAGAGGATTGTATACTTCTCCCGGAGATTCGGCAACAGCAAGGGAAGCTGCGTGGGCGAAATTATTATTCCCGCCGACAACGAAGGTATCAAATGTATACTTCGGATTCAGCCCGGCTTTCTCCGCAGCACTTTTGCTTTTTTTCTTCTGATTCGCTTCAATGGCCATATTCTGGATCTCATTCAGTCTGTCATCATCTTCCGAAATGAAGACAACGTCATATTCAGTTCCGGTAGTCTCCGCAATGCATACCTTTAATGGAAGCTGATATTTTTTTTCTATATATTCTACACTCGCATTCATATTTACTAATATAAATACGGTATTGTCTACAACATCGTAGACCTTCAACGGTTGTATCCATGTATTGAATGATACATTGGATAACTCGTGTTCTACCCTGAGATGTTCGATAATTTCAGGCCATTTTTCCTTCACTGTATTCATCATATTTACTCCTAATCTGTCTGATTCGCGGATTTTCACCTATAAACCCACTCTTCTACATTGTACATCAAAAAGTTGCTTTAGGCAATCTTTAATCGTGCACTTTGATGCATGTGAGAAACTGTGGAAAACTCAATCCCAATTATCAACATAGTAAAAATGCGTATGTAAAGGGGAAAAAAACTAAAAAAATATATGATTTCCACACGTTATCCACAGAAATCCACAAAGTTTTCCACAAAATGTGGATAAATATATTTTAAAAATTTGCGGAATTGCTTGACGTAGAGCGGTTTTTTTAATATAATCAAGGCTGATGTCTTATGAAAATTAGGGAGAACATCCCTTGGAATAAAATAAGGAGGTGGATATCCATGAAGATGACATTCCAGCCAAAAAAGAGACAGAGAGCTAAAGTACATGGCTTCAGATCTAGAATGAGCACAGCAGGTGGAAGAAAAGTACTTGCTGCAAGAAGAGCAAAAGGAAGAAAGAAATTATCAGCGTAGGCCGCATATATGTGGCCTTTTCTTCTACTCAGAATAATTAGGAGAATCACACAATGAAGTATTCCGAATCACTGAAAAAGAACAAAGATTTCCAATATATATATAGAAAAGGGACATCTTATGCCAACAAATATCTGGTTATGTATGTACTGGAGAACGGGACAGGTCAGAATCGATTAGGAATATCTGTAAGTAAAAAAGTAGGAAACAGTATAGTACGGCACAGATTAACGAGGTTAATCCGCGAAAGCTATAGATTACAAGAAGAACGGTTCAGATGTGGATTGGATATTATTGTTATAGCAAGAATAGGCGCCAAAGGAAAAGGTTATAAAGAGATTGTCGGCGCAATGCTCCATCTGGCCCATCTTCATAAGATTATAGATGAGGGGTAACGTATTATGAAGAAGATTCTGCTCACTGGTATCAGATTTTATCAGAGATATCTGTCTCCGATAAAGGGCGGTTCCACCTGTAAGTTTTATCCGACCTGTTCTCAGTATGCGAAAGAAGCAATTGAGAAATACGGCGCGTTAAAAGGGGGACGGCTGGCAGTGTGGAGAATTCTGCGCTGTAATCCGTTTACCAGAGGAGGGTACGACCCTGTTCCTTAAAAAGATTACAACTACATATGGAGGAAAAAATTATGGTACCAAGTTTACTGACTGCCGCTAACTGGCCGATCGTCGGACAGCTTTGCTGGATTCTGGGTAAGGTAATGAACTTTATCTATAATTTCCTGGACAACTGTCTGCCAAGCGATAATGGACTGGTAGGTCTGTCAATCATTCTGTATACGATTTTTGTGTATACGTTATTACTTCCACTTACAGTACAGCAGCAGAGAACATCGAAGATGTCATCTGTTATGAATCCGGAGATTCAGGCTATACAGAAGAAGTATAAGAATAAAAAAGACCAGGCATCAATGATGAAACAGCAGGAAGAGATTCAGCAGGTGTATGACAAATATGGTACATCGATGTCAGCAGGATGTCTTCCGTTACTGATTCAGATGCCGCTGTTGTTTGCTTTGTACCCGGTTATCTATAATATCCAGAAATATGTTCCGGAGATCAAGACAGCTCCAAAAGCAGTAAATGTATTCCTGACCCTTCCTGACCTGACCATCTCACCTATGCAGATGATCAAGAACAGCGGGGACTATGGATTTGCACCGGTTGTTATTATTATTACTGCAATCTTGCTTCCGGTATTATCTGGTCTGACACAGTACGGAAGTATCAAGCTTTCACAGGCTATTTCCGGACAGCAGCTTGATAAAGATAACCCGATGGCATCTACGATGAACACGATGAATGTGACAATGCCGCTGTTCTCGGTATTTATGGTATTTTCACTTCCGACAGGTATCGGTCTGTACTGGATCGTCAGTGCGGTAGTACGTTGCGTTCAGCAGATATTTATCAATAAGCATTTAAGCAAGATGTCTGTAGATGAGATCCTGGAGAAAAACAAGGAAAAGGCTGAGGAAAAACGTGTAAAACGTGGCGAGAAGAATGAACGAATCGCAGCAATGGCTCAGACGAATACCAAGAATATGAACAACCAGGCATCCATGAAAAAGCAGAGCACATCTAACTTAAGTGAAAAAGAAAGAGAAGCCAGAGTGGAAAAAGCGCACCAGAAAGCAGACAATGCGAAGAAAGGAAGTCTCGCATCAAAGGCAAATATGGTGAAGAAATTTAACGAAAATGATTAGGGGGCGGCTGTAATGGAGGATTACATTACCTTATCAGCAAAGACACTGGACGATGCGATTACAGAGGCACTGGTTCAGTTAGGCGTAACAAGTGATCGTTTAGATTATATTGTTGTTGAAAAAGGAAGCGAAGGTTTCCTTGGAATCGGAAGAAAGCAGGCTGTGATCAAGGCCCGCAGAAAACAGGAAGAAAAACCGGTTGAAGAAGTTGTAAAAGAAGAGCCGAAAGTGGAAGAACCGGTAAAAGAATATTCACACGCCAGAAAACC
>OGIU01001629.1_pt1 | contig 10332 bp, 10 predicted proteins | sample 1571791 | NCBI WGS metagenome assembly OGIU01 (sample SAMEA2582104, study PRJEB24529) | metagenome | biome: Human gut stool | place: China | collected 2011
CCCATGAGAAAGAGAAACTTCTCCCCGCTCCTTGCTTTCTTCTCCGGCTTAAGGCGATCTTATGGCTCTCCTCACGTTGCAACTTCAGCTTATCACCTATTTCTTTTTTACGAGAAAAGATTTCGCCAACCAGAGGAAGTTTTCCTTCTTCTAAGTATTTATCTAAAGATTCTGTCCACTTTTCCATATCTCACACCTCAATTAAAAATCCACAAATTAGCTGCCACCAGTAACAAGAAAGATTTGCTCATACGCTCCCGTAGACTGGATATAGCCATATGAGTAGTATTATAAACTGTACGCGAAGTGAGTCCCATCACCTGGGCTATCTCTTCCGGACTCATCTTCTTATAGTACTTAAGATACAATACCTCCCGCTGTTGCTTTGTCAAATTGTTCAGCTCTTTCTGCAAAACTTCCAGCTGTTCTTTTTCCAACTCTGAATGGATAATAGCAGTTTCAATATCGATCTCCAGATCAAACTGATATTCGTTTGTGCCTACTTCATCCAGTGATTTTAATGAGCCACTTTTCAAGCTCGTATATATTGTCATTGAAGCTGAATGCAAACGAATCCACAACCTTAACGGTTTTCGGGATAACCACTTTAACCTTAAAAGCAAGATATTGCAAATACTTATTTGCTAAGTTTTTTTTCGATTATTTCTGCCGCTTCGTCAAGATAGTTTCCTTCAAAAAATTCAATCTTTCCCTCGTCAACACATTTTGCAAGTTCGGGATCAATCGGAAGCTTTGCAAGTACCTGTGTGTCATATTCCTTTGCAACTTCCTCAATGCGGCTGTCGCCGAAGATGCTGTGTTTCTTTCCGCAATCGGGACACATGAACCAGCTCATATTTTCAACAAGACCTAAAATCGGCACATTCATCATCTTTGCCATTTTAACGGCCTTTTGAACTATCATTGAAACCAGCTCCTGCGGTGACGCAACAATAACAATGCCGTCAATCGGCAGGCTCTGAAATACCGTAAGCGGAACATCGCCTGTTCCGGGAGGCATATCAACAAACATATAGTCAACATTTTCCCAGATTACATCTTTCCAAAACTGCTTTACCGTGCCTGTGATAACCGGCGAACGCCACACCACGGGATCGGTTTCATGTTCAAGAAGAAGGTTTGTGGAAATCATCTTGATTCCCGTTTCGGTAACAACGGGGAAAATTCCCTCATCGTTGCCTCTGCATCTCTCATGTACTCCGAATGCCTTTGGAATTGACGGACCTGTGATATCTGCGTCAAGAACAGCTGTGCTTTTACCGAGTCTGTTAAATGTTACTGCGAGCATTGAGGTTACAAGACTCTTGCCTACTCCGCCCTTACCCGACACAATGCCGATTACCTTTTTTACACTGCTGTATTTATTAAGTTCTTCGTGCAAATTCTGTTCCTTGCTTTTGCAATCCGAAGAACAGCTTGAACAATCGTGGGTGCAACCCATTTAAAACATCTCCAATTTCATAAATTCATTTTATCAAAAGAAAACAATCAGTTTTCTTCAACATACGGTTCATCGCCGCCGCTCTCGTATGACTGTGTCGGCTGAGGGTCATCCGAAGTCTGTGACGATTCGGGAACACTGATATCACTGCTCTGCTGCGGCTCTGTTTCAGGCTGATACTCTGTCTGCGGTTCAGTTTGAACAGGCGCTTCTGTTTCAGGCTGATATTCAGTCGGCGGTTCATATGTCGGTTCTTCCGTGTAAACGGGAACATAGTTGTCATCGCCGTATTCCGTTGTAGGCTGTACCGTTGTCACCTGTTCCGTTGACGGTGCTGTGGAAGCCTTGTTATCATTTTTCTGTGAACTGCATTGTGTGAATGCAAAAACAACGGCAACAATAAGGCAGATTACCGCCGCAATTGTTAAGATAACCGCCACATTACGGCTCGTTCTCTTTTTCTTTTTAACAACCTTTTTACGCTTTGGGTGTATCGTTGATTTTGTGTAGTAGTTACCAATATCGTCAGATGAAAGGTCATACTGAAAATCCTTTGTAGCCTTTGACACCTGCTCCCCTGTCTGAGAATCAAAATTGTCGCCATAGTCGGGAGTCTGTGTGCGGTCATCTCTTTCCGACGGCATTTTTACGGGAGTTTCCATATCGTCCTCAAAGTCGATTTCCGGCATCTGAACGGCGTCCTCGTCATAATCGCCGACAAATTTTACATCATTGTCAAAGTTATCGCCGTAATCCTCCTGAATATCGGAAGATCTTTCGGGGGCGTTGTTTCTTCTTGCGGGAAACGCAACCTCGTCATCAAAGTTGTCAGGCTCATAATCCTTGTTTCTATTATATTTATTGTTATCGTCCATTATGTAATTCTCCTTTGAAAGAAAAATTTTGAAACAGAAAAATACGGTGCATTTATTCTGCACACCCCGTACCAAAATAATAAATCAGCCGTGACAATTTGTCAACTGAATATTAGCACTGTTAAGTTTAAAAGCATAATTTTTGCCATATACAAAAAGTACCCGCACAAGCCGTGCAGGTACTCGTCGATTTAAGAAAAATCAGCAGTGAATCAAGCGTTTTCACCGTTATCGGTTTCGTCTGTTGATTCGCTTTCATCCTCGGAAAGTTCCTCTGTTTCAACCTCTTCGGATTCTTCAAATGCAGTATCTTCTGCGTTTTCGTCATCTGCAAGATCAGCCTCAATGCCTCCCTGAACAGGGTTGCCTGTTTCTTCTTCAACAGCCTCATCATCGGCAACTTCAAAACCGCTGAGGAATGAGTAAGGAATTCCGTAACCGAGTGCGATACTTGCAAGCGTTACAATAACGCTTAATCCCGAGCCGTTTGCATTTGAAAATACATCATAAAGCGGAAGTCCCGGAGCAAGGGAAGCAACGATTATGTAGAGTGACGGGAGCACCATTACAATAAGTGTAACGAGCGAAAAACGCTTTACCGCCTTGCCGTCACCGACACGGGTTGCATAGAACATCAAAAGACCGAACACAGCATACACAAGAATCGGAATGATTGAACCGAGTGGCTGTGAAAGGGCTGATGCGTACTGTGAGAAGAAGTGTGCGCAAACGATAAATGCGATGATCAGAAATGCAGAGAAAAACAGATTGATTGTATCTCTTTTAGTAGGTTTTTTCATAATATGTCCTCCGTACATACGATATTGGTTTAAGTTTAACATTGAAATGTGACAGTTTTGTGAACAAACAATGATATATACATTAGAATAATGTAAACAAGGCGTAAAAAACGCAACCGCCTTTTGTTTGACAAAATTCGTAAGGGAGTTTATCATAAATCATAAAGGGATTATGCAACTGATTTTTACATAAAGTGTAAAATCAGGTTGGTAGAAATTGCGTTACATATGAAATATACTTAACTCAGGAGGTATGAAAAGTATGATTGGTATGAATTTGAAGTATCTTCGGAAAAAGTACGGATATTCACAGGAGGACCTTGCGGAGAGGCTTGAGGTGTCAAGACAGTCTGTTGCAAAGTGGGAAAACGAGGAATCTCTTCCCGATGTCGAAAAATGCGTGACGATGGCGCAGATTTTTGAAACTACGGTAGAAATGCTTCTTGTGTGTCCTTTTTACGAGGAAGAATCTGACGCACTTACTCCCGACGGTGACGGAAAGTACATTTTCGGCATTGTTAAGGTCAGCGAAAGAGGACAGATTACACTCCCTAAACACGCCAGAAAGGTGTTCGGAATTGAGGCAGGTGACAGACTTCTGGTTCTCGGTGACGAGAAAAAAGGTATGGCACTTGCAAAAATAAAAAATCCCTTTGATAAGTTAATGAAGTAAAATTTGACTTGAATCCCTTTTATCCTGAATTGAGGAGAAAATATGTACGCAATAAAAACAGAAAAACTTACAAAAAAATATAAGGAAAAAACGGCTGTATCAAACCTTGACCTTAAAATCAACGAGGGCGAAATGTACGGTTTGCTCGGAGTCAACGGTGCAGGAAAAACAACAACAATGAAAATGCTCACAACGCTTATTACGCCGACATCGGGTGAGGCAGAGCTTCTCGGTCACAGCATAAAAACCGACAGAGCAGCGGTAAAACAGATTATCGGAATTTCACCGCAGGAAAGTGCGGCGGCAATGAACCTTACCGCAAGAGAAAATCTTGAACTCATGGCAGAGGTTTACGGCTTTTCAAAGAAAGTTGCAAAAGCCAAAGCAAGCGAACTTATCGAACGCTTTTCCATGCGGGAATTTGAAAACCGCAAGGCTAAAAGGCTGTCGGGCGGTGAGGTGAGAAGATTGAGCATTGCAATGGCACTTATCTCAGAGCCGAAAATTCTTTTTCTTGACGAACCCACGCTCGGACTTGATGTAATTGCAAGACACAGCCTTTGGGTTGAGATTGAAAAGCTCAAGGGTAAAATCACCGTTATTCTCACAACGCACTATCTTGAAGAGGCTGTTGCACTCTGCGACAGAATCGGCATTATGGCTCACGGTAAATTTGCGGCTGAGGGTACTTCCGATGAGCTTGTTGCCCTTTCGGGCGAAAAAGATTTTGAGTCGGCTTTTGTAAAGCTGACAAACGGGGGTGCGTTGTAATGAGATTGACTGCGTTTGCTTCACGAAATACAAAGGAAATTCTCCGTGATCCGCTGACATTCTGTTTCGGACTCGGATTTCCCGTTGTACTTCTTCTTTTGTTGTCGGCAATAAATTCAGCAATCCCCGAACAGGCTCAGATGACAATGTTCAACATCGACAAGCTGACGCCCGGTATTACGGTTTTCGGAATGAGCTTTATCTCGCTGTTCTCGTCAATGCTCATTGCAAAGGACAGAACCACAAGCTTTATGATGAGATTGTTCACATCTCCGCTCAAAGCACACGAGTTTATTATCGGCTACACACTTCCGCTTTTGCCAATGGCAATTTTGCAGAGTGCCGTATGTGTTGTTGTTGCGTTCTTCCTCGGACTTGAGGTCAGCGTGAACATTTTGCTTATGCTTGCGGTAAACATTCCGATTGCAATTGTGTTTATCTCGCTCGGACTTCTGCTCGGCACACTTCTGAATGAAAAGGCTGTCGGCGGAATCTGCGGTGCATTGCTCACAAACCTTTCGGCATGGTTTTCAAACATTTGGTTTGATACCGCAATGGTCGGCGGTTGGTTCAAAAACCTTGCAAACGCACTTCCGTTTGCCCATGCCGTAAATGCCGCAAGGTATGCAATTTCGGGCAACTGTTCGGACATTATGCCTGAGCTTATTCCCGTCTGCGGATATGCGGTTGTGTTGCTTGTTCTGGCTGTGGTCGTCTTTTCCGTTATGATGAAAAGGAATAAATAATTGATGAATCCAAACGGTAAAGCCTTGTTAAAAGAAAACAAAAGATATTATCTTCTCGACTCTCTGCGTGGAATTTCAACCGTCAGCATGGTTGCGTTTCACTTATGCTATGATATTTTTATGATGTACGGACTTAACACAAGCTGGTACTTTTATCCCATGACTGCGGTCTGGGAACGCAGTATCTGCGTAGCGTTCATACTGCTTTCGGGAATGTGCCTTAACTTTTCGGGAAACGGCATAAAAAGAGGTGTTCTTTTGAATCTTGCGGGTTTTGCCGTTACCTGCGTTACCGTGATAGCCGAACCGAATCAGGCGGTATGGTTCGGTGTACTGAATCTGATAGGCTGTTCAATGATGATTGTTTCCGTTCTGTCGGATAACCTCAAAAAAATAAGCCCCCTGTCGGGAGCGTTGCTTTCACTTTTGTTGTATGCGGTTTCGTATGATTTGCAAAAAGGCTGTGTCGGATTTTTCGGGTTGGATATCGTAAAATTGCCCGATTTTCTCTATTCGTGCAAGTACCTTGCATTTCTGGGATTCCCCTCGTCCGACTTTGTGTCAGCAGACTATTTCCCGATTATTCCGTGGATTTTCCTCTTTACGGCAGGCTTTTATCTTTGGAATTTCATCGCACAAAAAAATCTTGCAAAATATTTTGAATTCAAAATTCCGCTGTTTGACAAAATCGGCAAATACAGCCTGTGGATTTATCTTGCCCACCAGCCTGTTATCATGGCCGTTTTGATGTTGATAATGTGATTTTGCCGATTGAAAGTTAAAAACAAAAATAATGTCGGAGGTGTACCTCCGACATTATTTTTTTATTTTAAATTATTTCCGATTGTGCTGCTAAGCCTTCGGATGCTGCAAAGGCTTCATTTCTGTCAAACACACCGCAGAGCCACATATATGAAACCGTTGAAAGGGCAATGCTTACAAAGCCGAACCAAATGCTGTTCACACCGATAAAGACACTCGGAACGCAGGCAAGGACAACTCCTATATGATAGCTTGCAAGCGTAAGCCAATAGAATTTAGCCTTTTTCGTCATATCCTTGTCCTTGTCAATAATACCCGTGAATGTTGAAACCGTTGCGACACGAAGGTTGTTTGTCGAGAAAATCGGAGATGTAACATAACTTCCGGCTGTTCTGAATGAATTCCACAAAACAGGAGTTACGAACAGAATCGGCAGAATTGCAAGGTAGTTGTTTGAAATATTCGGAAAAATTCCGATAATCAGAAGTGCAACCGCACTTGCAATAAGGCTGACGGTTTTGGTTTCAAGCTTAATAAAACGGTCGGAAATTACAAAGAAAACATTGCCGAGAATATATGTAAGGAGAGCGATGACGATAAACACAACACCCTCAAAATCACCCGTAAAAATTTTGCTGACAAGGTGAATCATATTTGCTGTCTGTGCGTTACCGAACACATCACAGTGATTGAAAATTGCATATCCGCCCATAAATCCGCCCAGAGAGCTGACTGCAAAATGCAGAATATGCTGTTTTTGTTCTCTTGTCATTTTAAAGACTTCCTTTTTCGACATAAAACATGTAATTGTTTAACATAATTATACACCTGCAATTCTGATTTTGCTATTATCCCCTAATGGAATTATACTCCGTTTTGCAATAAAAATTAAGTCACATTGCACAAAACAGCTATCTTACTGTTGTGCAATGTGACTTTTTTGCTTTTTATGAATCTTTAAAGAATCAAACTGTCATCAAACTTTTTCAGGCATTTCATCTGCCATACATTCAACAAGAACAGCCTTCTGAGCGTGAAGACGGTTTTCTGCCTCCTCAAAGATTTCGTTTGCGTGTTCTTCAAATACATCTGCAGTAATCTCTTCGCCACGGTGTGCAGGGAGACAATGGAGAACCATACAATCCTTGTTTGTAACAGCCATAAGCTCCTTGTTAACCTGATAGCCTGCGAATGCTGCCTCACGGATTTTCTTTTCCTCTTCCTGTCCCATTGATGCCCATACATCTGTATAAACAACATCGGCATTCTTAGCGGCCTCAAGCGGATCTGTTACGATTTCAAACTTGCCGTTGCCGTACTTTTCACCGAACTCGATAATGTGCTTAGGCGGCATATAATCCTTTGGGCAGGCGGCAGAGAAGCTCATGCCTGTGCTGAGTGCGCCGACGATGAGTGAGTTCATCATGTTGTTGCCGTCACCGATAAAGCACATCTTGAGTCCTTCAAGCTTGCCCTTGAATTCACGGATTGTCATAAGGTCTGCAAGAACCTGACATGGGTGACAATAGTCTGTAAGACCGTTGATAATCGGGATTGAACCGTACTCTGCAAGAGCCTCAACCTCTTTCTGCTCAAAGGTACGAATCATAATACCGTCAAGAAAACGGGAAAGAACACGGGCTGTGTCCTCAACAGGCTCGCCTCTGCCAATCTGAAGGTCATTTGATGAGAGGAAAAGCGGATAACCGCCGAGCTGTGTCATACCAACCTCAAATGAAACACGGGTACGGGTGCTTGACTTTTCAAAAATCATACCAAGAGACTTGCCCTTGAGAATTTTATGCTCAATGCCGTGTTTCTGCTCATATTTAAGCTGATCGGCAAGGTTAAGTGTGTTGATAATTTCTTCTGTTGACCAATCCTCAAGTTTAAGTAAGTGTTTCATTAGTTGTTCTCCTTTATTGTTTTTTCGAGTATATTAATCGCCTCGTCAATTTCATTGTAATCAATAACAAGCGGTGGGAGCATACGGAGCAAATCTTTTGCCGTGATAATAAGCAAGCCGTTTTCAACGCATTTGATTGCAATGTCGTGTGCATCGCCCTTTTCAAGCTCAACACCAATCATAAGTCCCATTCTGCGAACGCTCTTTACGCCGTCAATTTTTGTGAGCCTGTCCTCAAAATACTGACCTTTTTTCTCAACCTCGGCAAGAAATTCGTCATTTGCAACTGTGTCAAGAACATAGTTTGCACCTGCACAAACAACAGGGTTTGCGCCGAATGTTGTGCCGTGAGTTGACGGTGACATAACATCCTTGAGCTTTTCACCGCACATACAAACACCGATAGGAAGTCCGCCGCCGAGCCCTTTTGCAACCGTCATAAGGTCGGGGAGGATACCGTAATTCTGATGAGCAAACAGCTTGCCTGTTCTGCCGACACCTGTCTGAACCTCATCGACAATAACGAGAATATCGTTGTCGCTGCAATACTTAACAAGTTCTTTTACATATTCGGGATCGAGGATATTTACACCGCCCTCGCCCTGAATGAGTTCAAGCATTACTGCGCAGGTTTTGTCCGAAACAACTGCTTTCAGAGCGTCCATATCGTCTGCGTCTGCATACTTAAAGCCCTCTGTAAACGGGAAGAAATAGTTATGAAAAACATCCTGACCTGTTGCAGCAAGAGTTGTAACAGTTCTGCCGTGAAAGGAATTGTTAAGCGTTACGATTTCATTTCTGCCCTCGCCGTATTTGTCAAAGCTGTACTTACGGGCAATTTTGATTGCGCATTCGTTAGCCTCTGCACCGCTGTTGCCAAAGCAGACCTTTGAAAGACCTGTAAGTGTGCAAAGCTTTTCGGCAAGGTCACTTGCCTGTGAACAGTAAAAATAGTTTGACATATGCTGAATTGTGCCTGCCTGCTTTGAAACAGCCTCAACCCAACCGTCATTGCAATAGCCAAGGCTGTTTACACCGATACCCGATGAAACATCAATGTACTTTTTGCCGTTTTCGTCATATGCGGTAACGCCTTTTGCACCTTTGAGAGCAACATCGTAGCGACCGTATGTGTGCATAATATATTTTAAATCTTTCTCTTTTGTAGTCAAGTTAGCCACACCCTTTCATATTTTATCGTTGCTGAAGGAGTAAACAAAAACATCCTCACGCTTTTCAAAGCCGAAATCACGCCAGAAGCTTTGACCTGTTTCGTTGTTCTGATAACAGAAAATGTGAGTTTTGTCGATGCCTTGTTCACGGATTTTTTGGATAGCGGTCTGTGCAAGAGCGTGACCGATTTTCTTTCGTCTGAATTCGGGCAAAACAGCCATATGGTGGATAAATCCCCGTCTGCCGTCATGACCTGCAAGCACGGTTCCGACAATTTTTCCGTCAACCACGGCAACCTGACTCATACCGGCGTTGTGCTTGAGATAACGCTCCATCTGATCTCTTTCATCAGCCTTAGAGAGCGCACGCTTTGTGGTAATCTGCCACATCTCATAGACCTCGTCATAGTCGTCAATTGTCATTTCTCGTATAATCACATTGCACCCTCCAAAATCTAATCTGTAGGGGCGGATATCATCCGCCCGCAAGAATAGAAGAAATATTTTTAATGTACTATTTTTATAAAAAGTACAATGTCAGCGTAGGGGCGGATATTATCCGCCCGCACGGCGAACTGCGGTCACTTACCCATATGTGTTGCATACGGATTGTACGCATTGCGTGCAAATTTGGATACACAGTTTTCATAACATCATAAAATTTTAGTGAACATAAATTTTATCAAGGCGAGCGAATAATACCCGTTTCTACAAAAACTTATGTAGTGCTTTTAAAATCTGATTAATAATCCTTTTCCCATACAAACGGATTACTGTTAATGTATTGCCATATTTCGGAATACTCTTTGTCATTCCTTACTATACGGTCGTAAAATGACTTTTGCCAAACGGAATACCCTGCCTGTGCGGAAACTGTGCGTTTCATTTGACCGATAACCGTTGAAATTGATTTTGCCTTAGAAAACACCACAGAATTTTCTGCCTCAATCATATTATCGATTCGCAATAGCAAGTGAATATGATTCGGCATAATTGTAAAAGTATCAACAAATATGAAAGGATAATGCCTGTGTATTTCAAGCACCGCCTTATAAACATATTGTCCGACAATTGTAAATGAACGAAAAAGTTCATCAGGCGGGCGGATATTATGTGCACTGTAGTAACATAGTATACAACAGTGCAAAGACATAGTATACAGTTT
>OGIU01001634.1_pt1 | contig 10314 bp, 12 predicted proteins | sample 1571791 | NCBI WGS metagenome assembly OGIU01 (sample SAMEA2582104, study PRJEB24529) | metagenome | biome: Human gut stool | place: China | collected 2011
AAGAAAAATTGTGTTTTCGTTTTTATAAGTGTCAACTTGACAGGGGATAGTACCCTTCGATTTGTTGGGCAATCTTATCCAATCAGTTCTGGCCTTATAGCTACTTCTTGTTCATTGGTGCGGTATTTTGCTCCTCAGACTTCCTTCAGATTCCACTTCACAGTGGACACCCTTGTCCTTGGCTAGTGGTTCCGACTACTACGGCCCACAGTGGACTTTCACCACCTAGTTGGCGCCCATGCCGGGCGCACCCAAAAAATGCCGCACCCCCAAAAGGAGATGCAGCATTTCAATCACGCATTTAATAATCCAAATGCCCCACGAGCTTCAGCCGTCGTGCACGCCAAGCCCAGTGGACATAGGCCACCAGCCAAAACGCAGCGAAGAACCCAACCAGCGCGTAACCGAGCCACCCCAGATCAACGCTGGCGATCCAGCGACCAAATCCAGATGGGATGTGCACCATCTGCAGCAGTTCAAACGAACCGATGCCCAGCGCAGTCACAGCGGAAATACTGGTCATCACAATGTTGTAGCGCATCTTTTTGCCCGGCGTATCAAACGCCCAGCTATACGCGCACAACATCATGGTAGAATCCACCGTGTCCATGAGGTTCATACCGGAAGCAAACAGGATGGGAAGGGCGAAGATACCGCAGGCCGTAGCCGTCGTTTGACTGGCAGTCACAGCTGAGAGCGCGATGACCGTGATCTCAGTGGCGGTATCAAATCCTAGGCCGAACACGAACCCGATGAAGTACATCTGCCAATCGTGGCGGATCCACTTAAAGAGCGGTGCTAGAATCCGCGCAAGAACCCCACGCGACATCAACAGGTTTTCCAACTCTGGCTGGTCCGTTGCGGCCTGCGACTGACGACGCATCCGTAACAGCTTGCCCAGAATCACGAAACTACTGAGGGCAATAATCAGCAGAAAGACGCCGGAAACAACCGTCCCGATCTGACCGCCAATTGCGTTTAGCATCGTCAGTTTCTCGCGCACCCAGCCCAGCGAGACGCGAACGGCTAGGATCATCAAGAACACAACGGTCGAGTGGCCGATTGAGAAATACCAGCCGACACCGTACGCCGATTCGTTTTGGTTCAATAACCGGCGCACCGTGTTATCGATGGCCGAAATGTGGTCGGCGTCAAAGGCGTGGCGGAGTCCCAGGGTGTAGGCCAATACGCCTAAGCCAACGAACTTAGGTGCGGACTGCGCCGCCACCAAGAGCAGCCCAATGCCCAGCAGGTGCAGGACAAGGGTCAGCCCATAGAACGGTATGGTCTTTCTCAGGCGCATTTTTTTCATCACAGCACTTCCCTTCCCGATACGCGACCTAGTCGACTAAGGCTGACTTAACGTCGGCAGTCAGACTTTCGTTCATCCGACCTGACTTGAAGCCTTCAAGGTCGACAGTAACGTAGTCAAAACCGAATTCTTGCAACTTGTCGTTGATGGCAAACATTTGGGCAACTAAATCGTTGATTTGGTCAGCCATGATCTCGATCCGGGCCAACTTGTTTTGAACACGTACCCGAACAGTGGCAAAGCCTAAGCTACGCAGGTAAGCTTCTGACTTCATGACCCGTTGGATGCCTTCAACAGTCAATTCAGTGTCGTATTCGAACCGTGATGATACGGAACAGCTGGCAACCTTGTTCCAGTTTGACAGACCGGCTTCACGGGCCATGTCACGAACGTCTGACTTGTAGATGTTAGCCACTTGGAGCACTGAAACAGCACCCTCTTCGTCACGGGCACGTAAGCCGGGACGAAAATCGTTTTTGTCGTCCATGATCATGCCGTCTAAAACAACGTCGCAGTTGCTGTTATCTTTGAGTTCGTTCATCTTTTGGTAGAACATCTTTTTCATCCAGTACCATGAGCTGGCACGGTTGTTCTTGATGCCGTCGTTTGCCAGGTAGTCCAATGTGGTGCCTAAAACAGTGGCGCCCATTTCTTGGGCAAGATCCATTGCCTTGGTGTATTCTTCGTCAGTGAACAGGTCAGAGTTGGCAACAACGGCCAAGACGTTTTCCTTACCCAACGTCTTCAAAGCGGCGTCCAACACAACGGTTGAATCGATCCCGCCAGAAAAGGCAACTAACACCTTGTTGTACTGTGACAGTGCTGCGGTTAATGCTAATTTCTTTGCTGATTCCATGTGTAATTACTTCCTTTTTTAAAATTAAAGTCCAAGATAAAATTTTGCAAAAATGACGGCTGCTGCGGCACCAAAGAACGGTGCGATACCAGGCACAAGCAACCCGTATTGCCAATCGGCTGCCGCCTTGTTCTTCAATGGCAGGATGGCAAAAGCGATTCGTGGGCCGAGGTCCCGCGCTTGGTTCATGGCGAACCCAGTTGGGCCCCCAAGTCCCATCCCAATGGCCCAGACCAGCAGTCCGATGCCAATTGGCATGATGCCGGGTGTCTTGATGGTCACGATGACCATGATCGCCGTCAGGAAAATGAAGGTGTCAAAGAATTCGACGAAGAAGTTCCGTGGCAGGTTCCGGACACCAGGACCCGTTGAGAAAATATTTCGGATCGTCACTGGGTCGATATTGTCGTAGGAGTGCTTAAATTGGTCGGCGTACATGATGTACACAATGACGGCGCCAATGACCCCACCAGCCAGTTCAAAAATCGAGACTTCAATGAACCGGCTAAAGCTCATGTTCCCCAGTAAGAATTGCGCAAATGCCATGGCTGGGTTCAGGCAGATGGTTGGAAAAATGAATAAAACGATTGAGATGCCAAATGCCCATGTTGTGATGGCAAATAAATGCCCTGAACCGTGGTACTTCGTGTCATTTAAGACGGTGTCGGCGTGAACCCCGACCCCAAAGACGATCATGAGGGCAGTCCCCATTAATTCCGCAAATAATTGATGCATGTTAGTTCATCCCATCTTCTTTGTCGTATGCTAGCAACGCTGCGCGACGGACCGCGTCAAGACTGACGTGGTGGCTGTCGGCAAGGGCTGCTGCACTATCGTATTCAACAGTTACTTTTTGTTGTCCGTTAAACGTGCCAATTTTAAGGGTCACCTCACCGAATGCGGTGGTGACGGTCTTAAACGTCCGCGGTAATGTTGCCCGCTTCATGTTGGCCCAACGCACGCCAAACGTGGTGGTGTGGGTCATCAGCAGGTCAACCATGGCCTGCAGTTTAGCACTGGTCGTGATCACCGTGACCTGGTAAGCCGGCCGGTTCTTCTTCATGAAGATCGGCGTAAAGTAGGCGTCGTAAGCCCCGGCAGTCATTAATCTCTCAATGGCATACCCGAGCCCCTCGCCTGACTGGTCGTCCACGTTGGCGTGGATCTCCACGATTTCATCGCTGGTGGAGTGCACTTCTTTTTGGCTGGCCATTGGTGTCAGCAGCAGTCCGCGCAACCCATTTAAATACCCAGTGTCACGGGTACCGAAACCGTAGCCGACCTTTTGCACCTGCATATCGTCCGGAATCGGGCCAAATGAATCGAAGGCCAATTTGGCGATTGCAAACCCAGTCGGCGTCACCAATTCCGTGTGAATGTCAGTCCGTTGCCGAACGGGCACTTCACTATTTTGGCGCATTTTCATCACAGCGGGTACGGGTACTGGCATGGTCCCGTGGGCCACTTCAATGGTCCCAGAACCGTCAACTAGCGTCCCGCTGATAATCCCGTCAATGCCCATCATCTCAAGGCCGACGAAGAAACCGACGATGTCTACGATGGAATCCAACGCACCGACTTCGTGGAAGTGGATCTCATCGAGTGACAATTGATGAACGTGAGCTTCCGCCTGCGCAATCTCGTTAAAGACGCCCAGTGCTTGAATCTTCACCGACTGGCTCAGGTTAGAGTTATTGATGATCGTTTCGATCTCCTGCAGGTTGCGCCCGTGGTGATGGTGGTGATGATGCAGCGTGGCGGCCAGGTCATCGTGGTGGTGATCATGCTCAGCCAAATGATCATGATGGTGATCGTGTTCAGCAAGCTGGTCGTCATCGTGATGGTGGTGATCGTGGGCCTCAACCTCCTGCGCGGTGAGACTCTCATCCGCGTGGTGGTGCGCATCGTCCAGCACAACGCCGAACAGCTGCCCGCCGATTGCGGACCGGGTCGTCTTCTCCAGCGTCAGGTGATAACCGGACACGTTTAATTTTTCAAGTTCCGCCTGAAACTGGTCAAAGTCCAGTCCCAGGTCGAACAGGACACCCAGCATCATGTTGCCGCTAAGCCCTGAAAAGGGGTCTAAATATAAGTAAGCCATTACTTGTTCTCCGTTAAATAATTGATCTGACTGGCACTGTAGCCGGCGCCGAACCCGTTGTCGATGTTGACCACGGTGATACCAGATGCACAGGAATTCAACATGGTCAACAGGGCGGACATGCCGCCAAAACTGGAACCGTAGCCGACACTGGTGGGCACGGCGATGACCGGTTTGTCAACGAGACCGCCAACGACAGAGGCTAAGGCTCCTTCCATGCCGGCGATGACGATGACGACCTGGGCGTCACGGATAACGTCAAGGCGCGCAAATAGCCGGTGGATGCCGGCAACACCAACGTCGTAGACCCGGGAAACGACATTCCCAAACGCCTCAGCCGTCAGCGCGGCCTCTTCAGCCACCTTCAGATCCGATGTCCCGGCTGTGACCACCGCAATTTTGTGGGTGGTCGGCGTCAGAGCAGTCTGTTGCCACAGCATCACCTGAGCATCGTCACGGTAAGTCATGTCAGGGTATGCTTGAAGCACCTGATCCGCCTTCTGCTGTGACACGCGGGTCACTAAAATATTCACTTTTGTGGTCAGCATTGCCTGAATGATGCCGATGATCTGCTCGGCCGTCTTCCCTTCGCCATAGATGACTTCGGGATAGCCGGTGCGGCGCTGACGGTCGGTGTCGACCTTGGCGTAGTCGAGATCCATAAAACCGGGATCATCGAGCTGTGCCATGGCAGCGTCAACTGACAGTTGGTGGTCCGCGACCTGTTTTAAGAGCGCGGCCATGTTGTTTTTTGCCATGTTCAGATTAGTCCTTTGTCTTGACGATGACGCCTAATCCATCAGGGATAACAGTTACCTTAGCTTTTTCGCCTTCACGCTTGTAGGCCATTTCCATGGCTTCTTCCAAGCTCGATGCCAATTCCATGTGCATGTCGGTCACAAGGTTTGGTTGCACCAGATCTGAGACCATAATGACGTGGTGGTTAACCAGGATTCGAGCCAAAATTTGGGCGGTCCACTGGTCAGGAATGGTTTCCAAACGTGGCGTGTTGACGGCTTGGTCTAAGAAGACCTTAGGATCATCAACGTCAGCTAAGTTATGGTAGAAACCTTCACCACCGTGACCATCACGGCAACCAGAAACCATGATGATGGTCCCGTTGTCCTTGTTGGTGGCTTCGGCAGCGGTCATGCCCTTAACGGCTTGGTAGATGTTTTGGTCCAGGGGGTAGCCACCGTTGGTTGAGATCGAAATGTCAGAAGGAATGGCATCGACCTGTGATAAGGAAGCGACAAAGTCAGTCCCCTTCTTGTGGGCGTTTTCCAAATCACCGGCAAATGAGGCGATGATCTTCTTATCTTCATCCAACACAACGTTGAGGATGAATTGTAAATGGACGGCCTTGGCAGCGAACACCATGTCCTTGTGAATCATGTTGTGGTGCAGGTCCCCGGTCCGGCTGTGCTTGTCGGCAACGAATTCACCGGAGTGGTTGGCCATGATAGTTTTGTATGAGGCGATCCCAGGCAAAACGGACTTCCGGCCGCCAGAGAATCCAGCGAAGAAGTGGGATTCAATGAAGCCTTCGGAGATCAACAGGTCAGCTTCAACAGCGACCTTGTTTAAAATGAGGTCCCCGCCTGAAGGTAACTTGCCGATGTTGACCATGTCTTCATCTTTTTGGGAGTAGTGCATGACAATTTCTTCATTATCAACGATTTCTTGCCCGTACTTGTTGATCAATTCTTCGCGGGTCGATGGCCGGTGAAATCCAGTGGCCACCAAAATCCGAACGCGAGCGTCTGGTGCGACAGAACGAATCCGACGTAACAAAATTGGGGTGATGATGTGTGATGGGACTGGCCGGGTGTGATCGGAAGAAATGATGACAATGTTCTTCTTACCCTTGGCTAATTCCTCCAATTTTGGGGAGTCGATCGGGTTATCGAGCGAGCGTTCCACAGTCTCAATTTCTGAAATGGGATTCTCGTAGTTAGCAGCTTGTGAAACTAATTTCCCAGCAAAGTTCTCATCTGGGATGTGTGCCGTGATCTTTTTCTTATCATACGGCAAAGTAATATCAATCATGTTTGTCAATCTATCCTTTCTCTCGAAGCTAAGCACTATCATATTCTTCTCAGTTTTCAAAAATACTCTCATTGTTGCGTTGCTTTCAGCGTCAAAAATAAGCGTATGATTTGTTACATAAGGAAAAATTAACTTCACAATGACTGGAAGTGTGCTAAACTCAAATAGGTATGATTTAGGACATCAATTAAATTGGGCTTGTAAAATCGTTTCCACCCTTCTAAGGATCTGAAAAAACACATGGTTATGAACCGAACTGAGTATCTATTAAACCGAATGGAGGCCGCCCACGCCCCCGTCATTACAAAAAAACGCCACACCTATTTGACCTACCATGGCCTTGCAGAGACGAACACTTACATTTTAAAGCGCGGGATCGTTAAGAACTCCATCATTCTTCAGGATGGGCGTGAGTTCAACTTGTCGTACATCGCAAAGCCAGATGTCATTAGTCTATTACGAGATGAAATTTCAAAGGATACGGACCAGCCCTTCAACGTCCGCATCGAGTCGGACACCGCTGAGTTCTATAAGATCGACCGCGTCACCTTCTGGCAGATGGTCAATAAGGATGACGAGTTAAACAACTATGTCAAGGAATACTACCGCACGAAATTGTCCGAGAACATCTTACGTTGCCAGCAAATGATCATGGGCAGCAAGCACGACGTGGTCTGCACGTTCATGAACCAGCTGGTCGGCCTGTTTGGTAAACGCCTGCCAGAACACCAAGGCATCCTGATTGACTTCGTGGTAACCAACCTAGATATCGCAGGCTTCTGCGGCATCAACTCCCGCTCGTCAGTGACCAGAATTTTGAGTGACCTGCGTGCTGAGGGGATTATTGATATTGTGGATCATAAGTTTGTGGTTAAGAATATTAATTTTTTGAGGGATTATGTGCCGATGTAGCCAGAGCGCGGAGCAAGGTGGTTTAGGGGGCGGTGTGTAAGGGACTCTGGCCGAAAAGTCCGGTCCTGACTTTTTGGTCAGAGTCCCTTACACGTTAGCCCCGTGCCTTGCAGAGCGCGTTTAGTCTATGTAGGATATATGAACTATCTCAGATTTAAGCAAATGTGTGCCGATGTATAGAGTGTGGAAGGAAGCGGTTAAGAGGTGGATCCTAAGTAACTTTGGGCAGAAAATCCCGGTTTTGGATTTTTCCCGTATTGTCAATCTAAGTGCAACAGTTTCTAGTCCAATCCTATAAGTGGTACACAGCTTAGAGTTCCGGCATTAGTTCCGCCGCACTCCGGTAGCCCAAGATACGACGAGGCCGGCTGTTAAGTGCGTCCTGGAAGCTCTGAATATCAATGATGTCGTAATGGTGGAGTGAGCGACCTTTCGGAATAAACTCTCGTAGAAGGCCGTTCTGGTTCTCATTTGTTCCGCGCTCCCATGGTGAGTACGGATGAGCAAAGTAGACATCAGTTCCTTCTACTGAATCTCCTTCCCAATGGCCCCCTTGTCGACGGTCTTGAACTTCAATGGGTCTTTCATCAATCGAGGTACCAAGCTTCGTCTTATTGGTGCGGGTATGGGAATGGCTTCGTTTAATTCGCAAGCTGGGTTTGCGCGGTAAGTCGTGGGTCCGTAGTTCGAATCTACCGGCCTCAATATCCCGGTAAACCGTTGGTGTTGAAGGAACAACCTCGTCTGCGTGTTCCCGTTTGAAGGTGTGCACGAAGCTGTCCACACTGTGTACGCGTGGACGTTGCTTGATGGCAGCGGCACAGGCGGCGTAGAACTCGGGGTTCTTCTCAAGCATCGTCTTGGGGCGACATCGCTCCCGCCGCTGAGCGTGCAGATAAGCTACCGTATCAGCAAAGTAAATCAACGCTACCTTATGCCCGGGAATTCGCTGTAGAACGGAGCCACGAGTGATCTCACGCGAAATAGTACTACGAGAGCGGTTGAGTTCGCGGGCAATCCGTGCTTGGGAGAATCCCTGATTGAGCAGAGTTTCAATGCGAACGCGATCAAAATTTGATAGTTGTTGGTAAGCCTTAGAGATGGTACGCTTGATGTTGGTCATGATGTGCCTTTCTTATGTGCTTGGTTGCTTATAAGCATAGGTCATCATGGCCTTTTTGGTCTATTTAATTATGTGTTGCACTTAGATTGTAAACGCGGGTAAGAATGATAAAGGAAAAGGTGCTATTATTATTGCTGGCATTACTATTGTTGTGACCGGTGTTAGTTTTATAGCTTATAAACTGTCGTATAGGAAGAAAACCCAAGATATCAAGATAGAAAATGTTGGAGTTTGTAGTCACTGTGGAAAACCACTTTTGAATTCAAGGTTTTATCCCGAGGATGAAAATAATGACATTGATGCTTACATTCAGTGCAAATTCTGTGGCGAGAAGAACTATGCACATTATAATGAAATAAAAAATCTCTCGGAGGAATAGATTATGGATGAATTAGTAAAGAAACTTGCTGGTTTTGGAATTCCTTCAATAATTTTGCTTGTTGCAATGGGTGCAACAGGTCTTGTTGGGGCGGCAGCACTTACAGCAGCACTTGCTGCATTGGGGCCTTTTGGCATGATCGGCGGCATTGCTCTGCTCGGTGCGATTGGACTATCAGCAGATAAAATTGCAGAATTTGGTTATGAAAAAATAACTGTTCTAGTTATTAAGGAACAACTTAAGACATTTTCAAAAGAAAATATGATTCAAAAAGTTAGTAAATACCCAATTTCAAAGGGGATGAAGCTCAAGATTATAGACTATATTGAGCATGCTAACGTGACAGGAGAATAATTATGGGATTATTTGATTTGTTTAAAACAAAAAAAGATGAATTATCGTGGGAAGATGAAAATACTTATAAGGGTGCGACGCCAAATTGCCCCAACTGTGGTACACCACTTACAAAGCGATATGTATTTAGTGAAATGTATTGTGAGAACTGTCGTTACGGATTAGATGATATTCCAAATGATATGGAAGATGAGTCAATTGATGTTTGCGATGCTGCTTTGATTTGGCAGTCAAATGGCAAAGATGAAGACTACACATTTGGTTATTCAGAAGCTGAATTAGAGGCTGCTTTAAGATAGTAGTCATATGATTGGAGAAGATAAGCATTTAGCAAATTTTAAGTGCTGTATTACCCCCTTCTGGGTCTATAACTACCAAATAACCCCTCGAAAACATTGAAAGAATAACCCTCAATATCTATATTATAGATATTGGGGGTTATTTGTCATTATATACTAAAAATAACTTCTTCTATTTGTCATTTTTTCGATACCTTTTAGCACGATTTTGACCAGGAAATAAACGATCATGCGATCCGACTCGAATGCCAATTAAGACTAGTTCATCTTTATCAATCGTATAAACCACCAGGACATCGTTAGTTTCGCTTGGTATTTTGTTTTTCGGGGTATCTCGTAAGTGAAATTCATTATAACCGCTCATTCGTCGATTAAGCTCATGATCTTCAAATTCTGGTGGTAATTGTTGTTGCTCAAGCAACAGGTCAATGGCTGCTCGAACTTCATCAATAATAGATTTGTCTAAACTGGTTAACCGTTTTAGATCAGCATTAAAGGTTGCACGTGGTTTAAATCTTAGTTTTTTCATTATTTAAACTGACCCCAATAATCATCATCTGATTCAACAATTTCATCGTCAGGTAAAACATGGCGTTTAATTAACTGATCACGTGCAATTGCATATTCTAACGAACCTTCTTTAGCTTTTAATGCTCTTTCTAGCCAGTCCATTTTTTCTTGTGAAACAATGGCTACTGCGCGACTATTTGAACGAGCAATATAAACGGTTTCATCTTCGTCATTAACTTGATCTAAATATTTTTTTAGGTTAGCGCGAAAATCGCTCTGTGTTAGTGCTAATGTCATATTTACCACCCTTTCGTTGTACTTAATATTGTACTTTAATTTGTACTAAAAATCAATTTTTTTAAGGGGTTCTGGTGCAAAAAATTCAGTTTAACTTATTTTGGGTATAATTAGCCTAAAAG
>OGIU01001637.1_pt1 | contig 10306 bp, 10 predicted proteins | sample 1571791 | NCBI WGS metagenome assembly OGIU01 (sample SAMEA2582104, study PRJEB24529) | metagenome | biome: Human gut stool | place: China | collected 2011
TGCGCTGTGCAGGTTCTCTTCCGCCTCATCGGTTTGATTGCATTATACACTTTATCTGCGTAAAGTCAAGAGGCAATGCAAAAAATTTTTTGCAGGTTTCCGGCAAAGTCACACTTTGCTCTTTTTACGCTTGCGCCACACAAAGTATGCCGTGTACACCAGCCATACCGGCAGGGCGGCCAGCGTTCCCGTGCGGCTCAGGGCAAGGCCGTCGGCCTGATACACAAAGTCGATGCTGCTGGTGCCCGCCGGGCACAGCACCGCCATCATACCGTCATCCACCCGCACAATGTCGGTCTGCTCCCCATTGACATAGGCCGTGAAGCCGTCATCGTAGGGCACCGAGAAGAACACGAGGTTTGCATTCTCCAGCGTGATCTCCGCGTGGAAGCCGGCATTGTTCATCTGGAACATGCTGCACGCCTGGGCGCGGCGGTCGGCACAGTCCTGCACATAGGCGTCGTAGGTCAGCTCGCTCTGCTTTTCGGTGGGCAGCTCGGCGAGGTATTTGCCGTAAACGGCAGCGTCCTCATCGCTGAACACCAGTGCCCGCATCAGCAGGTTGGCACGGGAGTTCTTGTTCACCTGCCCGTAGGTCTCCTCGGTCACATAGTAATCGTAGGCAAAGCCCATGGGAACGTAATTTTTATTCTTGTACAGCACAAAACCGTCCAGCTCGTCATAATAGGCCCAGCCGTCGTCGGCCTGGCTCTCAAAGTCCGCCTGCTGTTCCGGTGTGGTGATGAGGTATTCCACACTCAGCAGGCCCCGCAGGGCATAGTTGGAGATGTCCGGCTCACTGCGCACATCCCGCTTGACGCCCAGGGCCGGGTAAAAGCTGAGGATGCTGGGGGCCGCCGTGCTGCCGAAATATTGCAGGCAGCTCTTGTCCAGCCACATGCCGATGTTGTCGTGGATCTTGTAGGTGTCCACGCGGTAATCGCCTTCCGGCAGATCCTCCTTCAGCAGCAGGGCGTTGTTGTCCTGCTCCACAAGATCGCTGTCGGTGTACCATTGGCCGAATTTGCCGATGCCGATGTGCACCATACTGAACACGCAGGCAAAGGCCACAACCGCCGCCGTCATGCGCTGGGCAAAGCGGCTGTCTGCCCGCCATTTCTGGCAGATCAGACGGTAGAGCAGCAATCCGCCCAGGCCAAAGCCCAGCACCACGAAATACTGGCCGGGGTTCTTGAGCACACCCAGAGACCAGGTGCCGGTGTCGTTGTCCAGCACGGGCACCAGTGCAAAGGCCAGCGTAGCCAGCATGATCCAGCCAAGGCCCCGGGCCGGGGTGTCCAGATCGGTGTTGTGATCTTCCAGCGCATTCACGGTCATCGCCGCGAGGATGAGCACCGGCATATAGTACCAGCGGGCATAGTAGCTGGAGTTGAGAGCGTAGAATGCGCTGTTCAGGATGGGCACCAGCGCGCACACGGCGCACACCGCCACAATGCGCTTTTTGCTGTCGCCATGGCGGGCACGCCAGTAGGCCAGCGCACCTGCCAGACTGCACAGGGGCAGATAGGCCGACATGCTGGTCCACTTGATGACGCCTTCCGACCAGATGGAGGTCAGGTAGGGAGAATCCGGCGGCATCACCCAGCTGAGCAGGATGGCCAGATACTGCTGCACCTTGCCGTAGGTCAGAAAGCCCCATCCGGACGCAAGGTCGATGGTGCGCGGGTTCTGCAGCAGGCTCAGCACCGCCGGGACCAGCAGCAGGCAGCCCATGGCCACACCCAGCAGGCTTTCAAACGCCAGCTGCACAAACCGCTTCACGGTCAGGCGGTAGTCGCCGGTAGTGAGCTTGCACACAAAGTAGATGGCCAGGAACACCACCTGCCCGGCAAAAAAGAAGTAGTTGTTGAGCAGGTTCACCGCCGCCCAGAAGGCAAACAGCCCGTGACGCTTGTTGTACATGGCCTCGTCCAGCGCCCACAGCAGGTACGGGAACAGCGCCACCACATCCACAAAGTGGTTGAAGAACACGTTGTACACCGCAAAGCCGGACAGTGCATACAGGCAGGCACCCAGCACGGCGTAATCCCAGTTTTTGACGTAGCGCTTCAGGTACAGGTACGCACCGCCGCCCGCCACGCCGAACTTGAGCACCAGCAGCGGCACCATCAGGTAGGGCAGCCACCGCTGCGGGAACAGCATGGAGAACCAGAAGAAGGGCGAGCCGTACAGGTAGAAGGAGTAGGCATTCATGGCACCGCTGCCCAGGTCCGTTGCCCAGGAGAAGGTGTTGCGGGGTGCCCCGGCAAAGGTGCTGTCCGGGTATCCTGCCCCCTTCAAAAAGCCGTTCATGTACCGGTAAAAGCTGATCTGCTGGCTGTTGAAGTCGCCTGCATAGTGGAAAAATCCGCCGTCCATGATGTAGAACGGCAGGAAAAAAACGGCTGCGGTGAGCGCACACAGCACCACCGCCCGCCAGAACCGATCCTTTTGCTGCCCGGGCAGCCGCAGCTGCCGGGACATTCCGAATTGTTCCATGGGACCCTCTTTCTCCGCCGCCGGGGCGGAAGCTGCTTTTTTATCAGTATACCACGCAGGTCGGCCCGAAAAAAGGACGTTTCTTCACCGCTGCCCCTTGACAAGCGCCTGCCGGGCAGGTATGGTGGAGAAAACACATCCAAGGAGGTTTCCCCGCCATGCTGTATCCGTTCAATGCCCTGCTGGCACGCATGAAGTATATCACCCGCTGGAGTCTGATGCACTCCACCCGGGCCGAGTCGCTCAGTGAGCACACCTGCGACACTGCCCTGCTGGCCCATACCCTGTGCCTGATCGCGCGGCGGTACACCGGCACCCCCTGCCGCCCCAAAACAGTGGCGGTAGCGGCGCTGTACCACGATGCCCCGGAGATCATCACCGGGGACCTGCCCACGCCGGTCAAGTATCACAGCGCCACCCTGCGCGACGCCTACAAGGCCATGGAACGGGAAAGCGTGGCCAGCATGACGGCCATGCTGCCGGACGAGCTGGCCGAAGAGGTCGCGCCCTTCCTCACCGGAGAGCTGCTCACGGCAGAGGAAACCAAGCTGCTCAAGGCTGCCGACCGGCTGAGTGCCCTGGTCAAGTGCCTGGAAGAGCAGCGCAGCGGCAATCACGAGTTTGACGCGGCACTGGCCCAGCAGAAAGCCGTGCTGGAAGCCATGCACTGCCCGGAGGCCGACTGGTTCATGGCCCACTGCCTGCCCTGCTACACCCAGAATCTGGATGAGCTGACCCGGCAGGACGGATAATATTTATTACGGGAACGGCACTTCCCGCACGTCGTCGGGGTCCAGACCAGCTTTGCGCTGTTCTTCAAAGACAGCGTCGATCAGCTCGTCCAGATCTTCCAGATGGGTCAGGGTGCAGCAGTAGCGCCGCAGGGCGGCAGCGCCCTTCAGCCCCTTCATATAGTGCATGGTCTGGGCACGGGCCTGCGGCATCGCCACAAATTCCCCCTTCTGCTCCACCATCTCTTCCACCTGACGGCGCAGGGCATTCATGCGGGCCTGCAGGTTGGGGGCCTTGGGTTCCGGGGTGCCCTCGATGGCGGCATTCACCCGCTCAAACAGCCACGGGTCGCCCAGCGCAGCACGGGCGATCATCACGCCGTCGCAGCCGGTCTGCTGCATCATGGCCACAGCATCCTCGGCCGAATGGATGTCGCCGTTGCCCAGCACCGGCACATGGACCGCCTGCTTTACCCGGGCAATGATCTCCGGGTCGATGCCCGGGGTGTACATCTGCTCACGGGTGCGGGCATGTACCGCAATGAGGGCGGCACCTGCCTGCTCGCAGGCCTTTGCGCACTCCACGGCGGTCACATGGTCGGCGTCCCAGCCCTTGCGCATCTTGACCGTGACCGGGCGGCTGGTGTGGGTCACCACCTGCTCCACGATGCGCCCGCAGCGGTCCGGATCCAGCATCAGCTTGCTGCCCGCGCCGCCGGACACGATCTTGGGGGCCGGGCAGCCCATGTTGATGTCCACAAAGTCGAACTCATACGGTTCAATAGCGGCGGTGGCTTCGCCCATGATCTGGGGCACCTCGCCAAAGATCTGCACGCCATAGGGTGCCCCGTTGGGTTCTGCCTTCAGCAGGCTGACCGTCTTGTGGTCGCCGTACACCAGTGCCCGGCTGGACACCATTTCGCTGACCGTAAAGCCTGCGCCGTGCTGCGCCATCAGGCGGCGGCAGGGCGCATCGGTAAAGCCCGCCATTGGTCCGAATACTGCCCGGTGGGGCAGAACGATGTTTCCGATTTTCAAAGGTTCCATTGGTGTTCCTCGATTGTTCTGAATGACCAGAGAGAAAACGATTTTGAATTGCCTCCGCTGCGCTCTGGCAATCACAGCGGAATTTTGTTTTTATAAGAGCAATTCCGGGCAGCCTGCGGGCTGCCCGGAATTGCATTTTCACAAAAAAGGCTGCAACCGAAAAATGCAGGTTTCACGCAAAGCCGTTTCTGTCTGCTTATACTCCGGCCATCTGTCCGGTGTTTTACATCTTCTCCGGCACAGTGATCTTGAACATGGTCAGCACGTTGAAGATGACGTTCTTCACGCCGATGCACAGAGCCAGACGGGCCTGCTGCACGGCAGAGTCTGCGCCCTGGATACGGCAGCTGCCGTAGAAGCGGTGGAAGGCACTGGCCAGATCAATGACAAAGCGGTTGATGCGGCTGGGGTCGTACTTCTCGGCTGCCATGACGATCTCCTGCGGGAAGGCTGCCAGCATGCGGATCAGGTCCATCTCGCTGGGCTCGGTGAGCAGGGTAGCGTCCACCTGCTCGGCACCGGCAAACTGCACGCCCTCGCTCTCCATCTTCTTCAGGATGGAGCAGATGCGGGCATGGGCATACTGCACATAGTACACCGGGTTGTCGTTGTCGGTCTTGACGGCCTGGTCCAGGTCAAAGTCGATGCCGCTGCCGGCGTCGTGCATGTTGAACAGGAAGCGTGCACTGTCGATGGGCACCTCTTCCAGCAGGTCGGTCAGAGTGATGGCGTTGCCGGTACGCTTGGACATGCGCACGGGCTGGCCGTCGCGCATCAGGTTGACCATCTGCATCAGCACCACATCCAGGTCCTCGCCGTGGAGGCCGATGGCATCCATCGCGCCCTTCATGCGGGCCACATGGCCGTGGTGGTCGGCACCCCACACGTCGATGGCCTTGGCAAAGCCGCGGGTGGCCAGCTTGTTGTAGTGGTAAGCGATATCGGCGGCAAAGTAGGTGGGGATGCCGTTGGCACGGACGAGCACCTCATCCTTGGCCTCCTCTTCGGTGCCGTCCTCGGTCTTTTTCTTGTTGACGGTGCCGTACTTGGCAGCGTACTGTGCGCTGCGGTACATGATGGCACCGTCCTCGGCCTTGTAGCAGGCACCCAGTTCCAGCAGCTTGTCCACCACGGCCATCACCGCGCCGGACTCGTGCAGGGTGCTCTCATGGAACCACACATCATAGTCGATGCGGTACTTGCCCAGGTCGCGCTTGAGGGCGGCGATGTTCTTGGGCAGGGCATAGGCCACCAGAGCATCCTTCAGCTGTGCGAAAGCATCGCTGGCAAACAGGGTCTCTTCGTCCATACCCTGGCAGGCGGCAACGTACTGGTCGCCGTTGATCTCGGCGAACTCCCCGGCCAGCACCTTGATGTCGCCGCCCTGATAGCACTCGGCGGGCAGCGGATAGGCTTCCTCGCCGCAATACTTCTGCAGGTAGCGCACAGCCAGACTCTTGCCGAACTTCTGGATCTGGTTGCCGGCATCGTTGATGTAAAACTCGCGGGTCACATCGTAGCCGGACCAGTCCAGCACAGCGGCCAGGCAGTCGCCCAGAGCGCCGCCGCGGGCATTGCCCATGTGCATGGGGCCGGTGGGGTTGGCAGAAACGAACTCCACATTATACTTGGCACCCTTGCCGTGGTCGGTGCGGCCATACTCCTTGTTGGCGCAGGCCCCCAGTACCACACCGGCCCAGTAAGCCGGGGACAGGAACAGGTTGATGAAACCGGGGCCGGCAATCTCGACCTTGGCAAACACGCTGTCGGTCAGGTCGGGCAGGTGGGCCAGCAGGGCCTCTGCGATCATTCTGGGGGCCTTGCGCCAGGTACGGGCACCGGCCATGGCCAGGTTGGAGGCGATGTCGCCGTTCTTCACGTCGGCGGGGATCTCCACGATGAAGGCGGGCAGCTCGGCTTCCGGCAGGGTGCCGTCGGCCATGGCGGCTTTTGCCGCAGCGGTCAGCAGCGCACGGGCCTCGTCCAGTGCAGCCTGCCGGGGGTTGTAATTCTGGTAGGTCTTTTCAAATTCAGTCATTGGTCGGATTCCTTTCACAGTATTGGCAGATTCAGTTCACATGGGTCACGGTCACTTCCAGGCGGTTGCGGCTCACAAGGTCGGCGCTGTTGGCATCCAGCAGATAGGCGAACCGCACGGTGCCGCCCTTCTCGGTCAGTTCGTTCACGATCTCGTCGGCGGTCACGCCCAGGGTCATAGAGCCGAAGCCCGTCTCGTAATGGCACAGGTTGCGCTTGCCTTTTTCGATCTGCAGCTGGGTGCCCACCCCGCCGTTTTTGCCGAACCGCAGCATGACCACCCGGCTGCCGTCCACCGCGATCTTCAGCGTGGTGGTGCAGCCCTCGTAGCCGGTGGTCTCGGTCTCTTTATAGGTAATATAGTAGCTGCCGCCCTTCTGCACGAACTGGCCGCGGGTCATCAGCTCCACAAACTCTTCTTTTTCCTCATCCTCCATCGGCTCGTCGATGTGCTGTTCGATGCGGCTCTTGATGCGGATGATGTAATCTTCCTTCAGCGGTTTACTCACGTTGCTATCCCTTGTCAATATTTGTCAATGGCGATCTGCTCCACCGGGCCGCCTTTGTACTCGCCCAGGAACAGATCTGCCGTCTGCACAAAGCTGTCCGGCACATCGCTGACATAAAAATGTGCCTGGCCTTCGTTCTCCTGCGCCGCGCGCAGGCCCCGCTCCGACAGCATCCGCTCCAGATGGTGGGCTGCCGTCTTGGCCGGGTCCACCAGCGTGACCGACTGTCCCATGAACTCCCCGATCATGGTCTTGAGCAGCGGGTAGTGGGTACAGCCCAGGATCAGGGTGTCCACCCCGGCGTCCCGCACCTCGGTGAGGTACTGGGCGATCACCAGGCGGGTGACCTGCTGCTTTTCCTCTTCGCTGTGATCCACATACCCGGCTTCCACCAGCGGTACGAACAGCGGGCAGGGGCGGGCGGTGATCTCCACGCCCGGCACCAGTTTGCGCAGCAGCGTCTCATAGCTGCGGGAGCGGATGGTGGCCGCAGTACCGATGACACCGATGCGGCGGTTGCGGGTGGCAAAGGCAGCCTCCCGGGCGGCGGCATCCACCACGCCCAGATAGGGCACCGGCAGCCGGGCCGCCTCGGCAGCCGGGTAGGTGCTGGACACCGTACCGCAGGCCGCCATGATGCATTTTACGTTCTGGGACAGCAAAAAGGCGATGTCCTGCCGTGCATACTGCAGGATGGTCTCCGGGCTGCGGCTGCCATAGGGCACACGGCCGGTGTCGCCAAAGTAGACGATCTCCTCATGGGGCAGGCGCTTGCGCAGCTCCCGCACGCCGGTCAGGCCGCCAAGGCCGCTGTCAAATACGCCGATGGGGCGGTTATCCATGCTGTTTTTCCGTCCTTTCCAGGGCAAGTTCGATCAGCCGGTCGATCAGGGCCGGCACCGGCAGACCCTCGTGCTCCATGAGCTTGGGGTACATACTGATGGACGTAAAGCCGGGGAAGGTGTTGATCTCGTTGATCATCACCCGACCGGTGCCCTTTTCCACAAAGAAGTCGCAGCGGGCCAGACCCTCGCAGCCCAGGGCCGTGTAGGCCATGGCGGCGTAGGTCTTGACCTCGTCCAGCTTTTCTTCGGGCAGGTGGGCCGGGATCACGGTCTGGCTCACGCCGTTCTTGTATTTGTCATCGTAGGTGTAGAACTCAGCACCGGCCAGGATCTCGCCCGGACGGGTGGCCACGGCGGGGTCGGAGCCGATGACGGCACATTCCACTTCCTGGCCGTCCACAAAGGCTTCAAACACCACCTTGCGGTCGTTTTCCAGAGCCAGTGCGATGGCCTTTTTCAGTTCCTCACGGTTGGACACCTTAGAAATACCCACGCTGGAACCGGCGTTGGCGGGCTTGACGAACACGGGCCAGCCCAGCTTTGCCTCCACACCAGCGCACACACCCTCCAGGTCACTCTCGATCTGCCAGCGGTTGGCGGCCAGCCACTTGGTGTGCGGGATGTCGTTGGCTTCAAACAGGGCGTTGGCCACCCCCTTGTCCATGCAGGCCGCACTTGCCAGCACGCCGCAGCCCACATAGGGGATGCCGGCCAGCTCCAGCAGACCCTGCACCGTGCCGTCCTCGCCCCACAGGCCGTGCAGCACCGGAATCACCACATCCACATGCAGCTTTTCCACATGACCTTCCGGGGTGAACAGCACCATGCCGTGGTCGGCGCGGTCCGGGCTGAGGATGCAGGGCATATTGCCGGCCAGCTCTTCCCAGCTGCCGTCTGCCATCTGTGCGGCAGTTGCCTCGGTATAGAGCCAGCGGCCCTCCTTTGTGATGCCCACTGCGAGCACCTCATACTTGGTACGGTCAATATTATTGACAAAGTTTCCGACCGAAACACGGCTGACCTCATGCTCACTGGACATACCACCGAACAGCAGGACAACGCACAGCTTGTTTTCAGACTGCATGATCACTCTCTCCTATTTATAAAGCCCGCAGCGGGGCGGAATCAAACCGGTAAAAACGCCGTTTCGCCTTATTATACAATATCTATGCTCGCGATGCAAGCGAAATGCAAAAATGCCGTCCCGGCCGCCCGGCCGGAAAGCCTGCAAAAAATTTTCCGGAAATCGCAATTTTCCGCTTGACGGATGGAAAAAGGCGTGATACAATGATATCACCTCTTTTGCGGGGTTATTAAGTGCGCCTGTTTTACAGGTGCTCCCGCAACCCGAGGGAGGTTCAAAACAACCGTTATAATGGAGGTGTCAACAAATGACCGTTAAAATCACTCTGGCCTGCACCGAGTGCAAGCAGCGCAACTACAACACCACGAAGAACAAGAAGAACAACCCCGATCGTCTCGAGATGAAGAAGTACTGCCGTTTCTGCAAGAAGCACACCGTTCATCGCGAAACCAAGTAAGAGAAAGGCGGACGCACTATGGCAGACAAAACCGAGAAAAAGCCGGGCTTTGTGGCCAGAGCTAAAACCGCTGTGAAGAACTTCTGTGCACGCGTTGCCAAGTTCTTCCGTGACACCAAGAGCGAACTGAAAAAGGTGGTCTGGCCCTCCAAGGAGGACGTCAAGACCAACACTGTCGTTGTGCTCGTCACTGTTGCGATCGCAGCGGTCGTGATGATCCTGCTGGATGCCATCTTTGGTGGCATCCTCGGCCTGATCATCGGCGCCTGAGAATCATCTTGAAACGGAGGGTCAACCAAAATGGAAGAATCAACCAAGCTGGTAGATGAGTCCACTGAGGCTCTTTGGTATGTTGTGCATACCTATTCCGGTTATGAGAACAAGGTCGCAAACGACCTGCAGACCATGGTGGAGAACCGCCACCTGCAGGATCTGATCTGCGACATCAAGGTTCCCGTCGAGATGGTTCCTGAGATCGACAAGAACGGCAAGCAGAAGATGGTGGAGCACAAGCTGTTCCCCGGCTACGTTCTGGTCAAAATGGTGATGAACGACGATACCTGGTACGTGGTGCGCAATACGCGCGGCTGCACCGGCTTCGTCGGCCCCGCATCCAAGCCCGTTCCCCTCTCTGCCGAAGAAGTGGAGAAGATGGGTGTGGAGAAGGCTGCACCGCTTACCGTTGACTTCAAGGTCGGCGATACTGTGCAGATCACCGCAGGTCCTCTGGAAGGCTTTATGGGCCTTGTGGAGGCCATTGATACCGAGAACTTCAAAGTGAAGCTCAAGGTCAACATGTTCGGCCGCGAGACCCCCGCAGAGGTGGAGCTCGGCCAGGTCGAGCTGCCGTAACCAACCGGCACAACCCGTTTACCAAGGTAAGACCGCAGTGCGGTTCTTATAGAGCGTGTGCAGGGAGCATGCGCTCGTGGGAGGCGCGGAAACACCGCGCCGCAACTCACCACAGATTTTTGGAGGTGCATTTACTATGGCACAGAAAGTTACTGGCTACATTAAGCTGCAGATCGAGGCCGGCAAGGCGACTCCGGCTCCCCCTGTTGGCCCTGCTCTGGGTCAGAAGGGCGTCAACATCATGG